>Ga0224506_10000258_pt1 | contig 50327 bp, 52 predicted proteins | sample SF_Jan12_sed_USG_2_FD_169108 | JGI IMG/M metagenome (GOLD analysis project Ga0224506, IMG submission 169108) | Sediment microbial communities from San Francisco Bay, California, United States - SF_Jan12_sed_USGS_8_1 | ecosystem: Environmental > Aquatic > Marine > Sediment | place: USA... | reverse complement strand
ATCTGCTCACCCTGAAAACCAAACAGTAGCACCAAGGTGGTCAGCAGGGCCACCAGTGAGACCGGGCCCATAACCTTGATGGTCTTATCCAGTCGTGCAAAACCATGCTCACGACTCAGTAACCAACGACGCCAGAGTGTCGCAAAGGCCAGTGGCACAACGATATATAAGACAACCGATAACAACAGCGTATCCCAGGGTACCGTGATCGCAGACAGTCCAAGCAACAAGGCCACGATAGGCGCAAAGGCCACCACCATGATCGCATCATTCAGCGCCACCTGTGACAGGGTAAAGTGTGGCTCCCCTTTCATAAGGTGACTCCAGACAAACACCATCGCCGTACAGGGTGCAGCCGCCAGCAGGATCAACCCGGCAATATAGGAATCGATCTGCTCCGCCGGTAACCAGTCATAAAACAGGTAGCCGATAAAGAACCAGCCCAGCAAAGCCATGGAAAAGGGCTTCACACCCCAGTTCACAAACAGGGTCACGCCCACGCCACGCCAGTGTTGGGTCACGCCTTTTAATGCCTTGAGGTCGATCTTTAATAACATGGGAATGATCATGCACCACACCAGCACCGCCACTGGCAGATTGATATGCGCCACTTCCATACCACCGATGGCCTGAAACACGCCCGGCATCAGATAACCCAGGCCAATCCCCACTACAATACACAGCGCGACCCACAGGGTCAGATAACGTTCAAAGATATTCATGATTAACTACTAAGGTCTCGCTTATTTATTCTTCAATCTTTCGAGCAGCTCAGCCACTCGCTGCTTAATGTCGTCCCGACTGGCACAGAATACTTCCATGATCTCCTCTTCCGTACCCGTCGCCTTGGCCGGGTCAGACAAAGGCCAGTGTTCTTTCACAATCCCTTCTGGCAATACCGGACAGTGCTCATCTGCATGACCACACACCGTCACCACATAGTCCAGACCGACCAGCATCTCATCGGTCAGTTTGGTGGATTCCTGGTTAGAGATATCCACTCCAGCATCCTGCATCACGGCAATGGCACGTGGATTCTTGCCATGGGACTCGATGCCTGCAGAATAAACCTCAAACTGATCACCACCAAGTTGCTTCGCCCAGCCTTCGGCAATCTGTGAACGGCATGAATTGCCGGTACATAAGAATAGAATTTTCATTTTGATTTTTTCTCGTAGTAGAAACTGGAATCAGGCACAACAGGCCGCACTCGGGCGGTTAGGCATGTTCTGTAAAGCCACAAGGTCATCCACAAACGGCGCACGACCTGTCGACGCATCCGCAGTGGTCTGAAGAATCTCACACGCCCAGTCAGCCAGCTCAGGATGAATCTGATAATAAATCCACTGTCCCTGCCGCCGATCAGACACCAACCCTGCATCCCGCAACATCGCCAGATGACGAGAAATCTTCGGCTGAATGACATCCAGTGCATGGGTCAGCTCACAAACACACAACTCCCCCTCCACCTGCATCAACATCAGGCAACGCAGGCGGGTCTCATCGGAGAGAAGGTGGAAAAAGGGTTTAGGTTCGATATTCATGGACATTAATATACACTTAATCGTATATATGTTCAATCATATATACTATATGCTTTTCTTTTGTGTGTGATAAAGAACCAGTATTTATAATAAGCATTAAACATCATGCAGTAAATTAACAAGGTTTGAGATGGTTCGAGCAGAATTAAATCCTTTCATATCCGCTAATTTTAAAACCCTTCTTATACACATATATTTATATATCAGAATACATTTTGATAGGTATGAGTAATTGCTTTAATTTAAAGTCGACTGAAATAATATAATTCTAAATGTAATTTTTGGTAACAAATATTGAAGGTGATTAGGCTATTATTAATAACATACTATGATTGATGCATAGTGAAAGATATTCTATAGATAAACAGAAGTGATGATCCTTAATAGAGCTTGTATAGTAGCATTTATATACAAATAATAGTTATAAGTTTTTTGGCCTGAAATATAAAATATTATCCAAATTTTACCAAGAAATTACTATACCGCCACTCTCTATCTAAGAACTAAACACATAAGCATAATTCCAAACAAGGCAAACTATATTTATTATGAATGTCCCTGCAACTAAACTAAGCCTGATCAAATGCTGTTTTTCTAAAGATTCTCAATTCTTAGCTCCAACACTGGTATTCATTTTTGGCAGCATTACCTCTGTTATTCTGTTTATCATTGTGCAATCTATAGTGAAGTCGGAAGTCCAAAGCTATTTTGAATTTAGCGCCCGAAACCGTTTATCCTCACTTCAAACTGATATAGTCCGCCATCAGGAAATGGTGAATTCCGTAGCTGGTCTTTTTTCTTCCTCGCAATATGTTTCTCGAGAGGAGTTTCACGCCTTTGTTAAAGATGCTTTAGCTCGCTACCCATATATTCAGGGTATATCATGGAACCCATTGATATCAAAATCTGAATATAGCAAGTATGTTGAGAAAGCACATAAAGAAGGTATTAATAATTTTAAAATAACTGAAATAGATTCAAACGGCCAAATTATTTCAGCTCCAGTTCGAGAGAACTATGTGGCTGTCTACTACATCGAGCCATATACAACAAACAAAGAGGCTTTGGGTTTTAATATAGCCTCACATCAAGGACGAAAGAAAGCAATTGCACAGGCACGTGATACTGGCCTGGCTGTTATTACTGAAAAAATTAAACTGGTTCAGGAAAAGGAAGGTAATTATGGCTATCTGCTTCTTAAGGCAATTTATCGAAAAGGCAGTATAAATAACACTATAAGTCAACGTCGAAAAAATTTTACAGGGCTTGCAGTAGGGATATTTCGTTTTACTGACTGGATACCATTAACTATGAGAGAGTTAGAACCAATTGGTATTGATGTATGGATAACTGACGAATCCTCCCCAAAGGCCAGTCAACTTCTACATTTCCATTCTTCTCGAACCAGAAAAGAAGTATTTCGCCCAACAACAAATGATTATGAACTTGCAAAAAAAGGCCTGCACTGGAAAACTACCGTTAATATACTAGGACGCCAATGGTCTTTTTTATTTGTCCCATCTCCCGAATTTATTAAAGAACAAAAATCGGGGCAAGCCTGGATAATACTAACGGCAGGATTTATTATTACTTTGCTATTGACCAAATACCTGGTTAGTAAGACACACCATTCTGTAAAACTTGCAGCCGCTAATAAAGAATTACTAAATGCCTTAAATGAAATTAAGGCTTTAAAAGGAATTATACCGATATGTTCCTATTGCCATAAGATCAGAGATGATGAAGGTGCATGGAACCAACTTGAAGCCTATTTCAGGAAACACTCCGAAGCGGAATTTAGCCATGGGATCTGTCCAACTTGCCTCATAACAGAGCGTAAGAAATTAGAACAAAATATCTAAGATAAGGATACAGGGAATTAAATTATGCACAAATAAAAAGTGATTAAGAAATAATACTCCACCCCCTTTTTGCTCTTTAGTGCATGGACTGAAATGATGTAGGCAGAATCTGCCTGTTACATTAAATTTTGTAATCTATTCAAGAAATTGTTAGGCTCGCTGTGAGACCAATATGAGACGAACAGACACAACTCTTCTTGAGCAAATGAAGATTAGTGACGTAGAAATTGCTAATCGAAAGGATTTGCTTGGCCTTAATAAAGATATTTTAAAACTACTGTCTAACCATAAACTACTTATTGAAGACAATATCGAAGTAATCGTTGATGAGTTTTATGAAAAACAAACAGAAATTGATGAAATATCTCTATTAATTGGAGATGCAGATACCTTATATCGTTTGCGTAACGCACAGCGAAAATATGTTATTGACCTCTTTTCTGGGAACTATGACAGCGAATACGTAAACAATAGACTAAGAATTGGCATGGTTCATAAACGAATAGGAGTCGAACCAAAACTTTATCTTTCAGCGGTAAAAACATTAAAAGAACTTATAGTGAACGTGTTAAAAAATAATATCGATAATAAAGAAACTTTGGAGGCAACGTTAGATGCCTTAGATAATTTATTTTACTTTGACACAACCCTTGTTTTTGATACCTATATTGACAGTTTGGTAGGTGAAATCGAGTCTGCCAAAAGAAAAACTGAAGACTACGCAAAGAGTCTGGAAGCAAAAGTTGCAGAAAGAACACAGCAACTAGAAAAGCAGGCAAGATTAGATCCGCTTACTAGTATATACAATCAACGAGCCATGCAAGATGTACTGCGAAGAGAGCTCTCAGTAGCCAAAAGACGTGAATCCACATTGTCATTAGTCTACTTTGATGTCGACAACTTCAAGGCAATAAATGACACGCTGGGACATATAAAAGGTGATGAAGTTCTTAAGTTTATAGGGCAAACACTGCTTAATAGCATTAGAGAAGTAGACATAGCATGTCGATATGGAGGAGATGAATTTTGTCTTATACTACCAGAATGCAATTCTGAGAATGCAGAAAACATTTGCCATAAAATAATCAAAAAATTTACTGAAAAATATTCTGATTATTCACTTAGCATGGGGATAGCATGGGCAGGGCCTGGGAATTATACTGAGGAAGAAAATCTGATTAAAAATGCAGACGCAAAAATGTACCTGGCAAAAAAAGAGAAAGGTTCTTTTGTTTGTTCTTGATCTTCATTACAAATTGCGGAACCAACAGATCTAGAGGCCGATAACAATTATTTCTAACAGATGAGTGATAATATACTTTCAGTTTGGCATTCAAGATGTGAAGTTGGATTTTCAGCGGCTATCCTTCCCGATGGCTGTCGTGATCTAATAGTAAAAATAGTGGGGAATGAAAAACCAGCGTGGTATGTGTCTCCTCTGTTTGATCGATCAGAATCTATTGATATTGAAGATAACTCTAACATTGCCGGGTTTCGTTTTCGACCAGGAATTAAGATCAAAGAGAGTGAGCTTATAAGCCACCTTACAAGCAAAGAGATCCTTGTTGATGAAGTGACAGAAATTTTAGATGATTTTATACGTTTAGATTCATCAACTGAAGAAGCTTTAGGATGTTTGGCTAGTGACATAATATCTATAAAACAGGCTTCGGTCAGACTAGGTGTTAACGTAAGAACTTTACAAAGATTAATTCTTAATAAAACTGGAAGAACCCCTGGCTATTGGTTTCAATTAGCCAGGGTTAGAAAGGCGGCTAAAAGCCTGAATTCCACCATGAGCTTAGCTGATGTATCTGAAATATACGGGTTCTCCGACCAATCGCATATGAATCGAGAATTCCAGCGTTGGTTTAAGTCTACTCCTACCGAGATATTAAACACCCCTGAACTTATCGAACAGTTAAGTGATACCGGTTATTGTTGAGCAATCACTGGTGTACACAGCTCTATCAAAAAACCATTTATATCGGTAACATAAGCTGTTGTTTGGCCCCACGGCATCTCTTCAGCATCTTGTACCAGTGTGGCACCTGCATTAACTGCTCTAGAAAGTGCCGCTGCGACATCATTGGTTTCAAAAGCGATTTCAAAAGAGGGTGTATTTGAATTGGCCTGAGCAGGATTCTTTCCCAGATCGGTCATGAGCTTAAGAGATGAAAATGACAGTTTAGTGCTGCCTGTGATCAATTCTCCGTAGTCACCACTCTCATGTAACATCGCCGTTTGCAGACCAAATGCCTCTTGATAGAAATTGAGGGTCTCCCTGACATCTTTGACATAAAGTATGGTGTATCTAAATTCCAATGCTTCCAAGGCCATTTCTCCTAACTGATAAATTATTGGAGAAGTCTAAATGGTGTAAATTCCCATGTCTTGAATAAAAGCGACACTTTCTAGGATATTGGACCGTAGGACGGATTAGCTAAGACTGATCCGATGCATGATTTAATCGAGCCTCTTTTTTCTATTCTCAGTAAGTCGCGCTTTGCTATCCCGTTGATTGATATAGATCAACTAGACTGATCAATTCATTCTAAAGATTGTGGATTACTAACCGATACAATATTAGATTTTTCTAATATTCTGGAGACAACAAATGAGTACAAAAAACGCCATTGTAAAAGGTATCGCGGCCCACGGCCTGTGGAAACAACGCCTGATTGACGCCATCAATACCGGCACAAGTGAATGGACCCCGGATATCGTCTGCCAGGACAACCAGTGTGAATTTGGTAAATGGCTCTATTCCTGTTCACATGACGAAAAATCATCCCCCCACTACGAAACAATTCGTAACCTTCACGCCGATTTCCACAAATCAGCCGCTCAGGTTCTGGATCTGGCATTAAAAGGTAATACGAATGAAGCTCAGGATAATATCAGTTCTGCTAGTAAATACTCAGAAACCTCACGTAACCTGACTCGTGAAATGATGAACTGGAAATCAGAAATTGAGTAAACCTGTTCGTAGGTATTAAAAAGCCCGGCAATGCCGGGCAATTCTATTACACACGATATGAATCAGTTTATATGAGATATATTAACTTGCCTTCATCGTTTTATTTGAATCTCCCCCCCCCAATGCCTTCGGCCTGGAAAAGAAATACCCCTGCCCATAATCCACGTGAATCTTTTCCAGTTCGGCCAGTACGTTTTCATTTTCAACAAATTCGGCAATCACTTTCATACCTAGCGAATGGCCAATTTCAGTAATTGATCTGACCATGTTGAGGTTGGTTTTGTTATGCTCTATGCCCCGCACCAACCGCCCATCGATTTTAAGAATGTCGACAGCCAGACTCTGCAGATAAACAAATGAACTCACTCCACTACCAAAATCATCCAGGGCAAATTGACAGCCCAGCCCTTTGAGAGTTGATAGAAATTTTTGTGTTTGTGATAAATTATGTGCCACGGCAGTCTCGGTAATCTCAAAACAAATTTTTGTCGCATCAATAGCATGTTCATCAAGCATATCAATCACGTAATTCAACATGGTCACATCACTTAATGAATCACCGGATATATTGATACTATAGATTCCCCTATCCAACTGATTTTTAGAAATCTGTTCAAATGCATAATTAACAACCCATTTATCAATCGAATTCATCAGGTAATATCGTTCGGCTGCGGGCAGAAAAACACCGGGTAGGATAATGTCACCATTTTTATCCAGCATCCTGATCAGCAGTTCATTGATAATTTCATTACTACCAGTTATTGGATGAATGGATTGTTGATATAAAACAAAACTATTCTGCTCCAAACCCTCAAGAATTCTTTGTGCCCATTCGGTCTTGTCTGCCTGCTCATGTAATTCCTTGTCATCGGGATGAAACACATGAACCCGGTTACGTCCCTTTTCTTTTGCCATATAGCAGGCTGAATCTGCTGACTGCATAACCTCTTTCAACCCCTCTGAATTCTTATCCAGGGTCATTAGCCCTATGCTTGCCCCAACGCTATAGCTTTTGTTGTCATATATAAACCTGTAGTTTGAAATAACATCTTTCAGGTTTTCACTCATCTGTAGGCCACGTTTTTCATTGCAGCCCGTTAACAACAGGCCAAACTCATCCCCCCCCAACCTTGCCAAAGTGTCACTATCCCGAATTTTTGACTTTAAGATTTGTGAAAGCTGTTGCAACAAGGCATCACCCGCCACATGGCCACACTGATCATTCACGATCTTAAACCTGTCGAGATCGATATAACAGAACACATGGGTTTTGTTCTCAACCCTGGCATCCCGTATGGCGTGTTTGATTCTATCTTCAAACTCCATTCTATTTATTAAACCAGTCAGACTGTCATGACTGGCCTGGTATTCCATTTTCTCGGCATCTCGCTGTCTGACAGTGATGTCCCATAAATAAATATGAAAAATATCAAGTTCGGGGATATAACTGACCTGTTGTTCAAAAACATAGCCTTTCAGTTCGACAATACGCGTCTTAACCTCACCGGTCCCTCTTGCAATCTTCTGCAATGTATCAATCCCCTGTAGCAAGGGATGAAATGAGTCAGAGTTTGATAACTCAGGAAAAAGCTCCACTGCCTTTGGATTCATAAAGCTCACCAGGCCTATTTCATTCAACTCAAAAGTAGGGGTAGGACTTCGTTGCAGGAAACTGGCCAGACGTTTTAATTCTCGTTCATCGTGCTTGCGTTGTGAAATATCTCTCACGACAGAACATATCAGAACTTCCTCTTCATCATTCCACGGGCTCAAACTAACCTCTACAGGGATAATGTTTCCATCTTTATGTCTGGCATAGAGGTTATCCGCTTTGCCCAGCGGTCGTGCGACGGGTCTTTTACTGAATGCGTCCCGCATTCCAATATGACTATGCTTAATTGAGTCAGGCAATAAAATCTCAATCTTTTGCCCGACCAACTCTTCCGGTGAATAGCCCATGACCTTTTTGCACTGTTTGTTTGCCAGGACAATAGTACCTTCCGTATCTGTGATCACCATTGCGTCAGGAGTAGACTCCAGCAAAGTCCTGAACTTGGTTTCCCCCTTGCGTAACTGAGCTTCAATTTTTTTACTGAGCGAAATATCATGGATATGCTGTAACACACCAACAGGTTTTCCAGCATCATCGGTCACCACCCTGACCCTGACCTCGATATCCATACAGGTATGGTTTTGTGGGTCATCCACATCAAGGGTTATAAGCTCATTTCGTCTTTCCTTGCGCGCCCTGCAAATCGGACAGGGTGTTTGTTCACCTTCGGGATGAAAATACTGGGTAACTTTTGTACCTAATACTTCTGTTGGTTTTTTATTTATTTTTTTATAAAAAGCTTGATTGGCCTGCAATACTCTATCATCCAGGTCAACCAGAAAGATGGGTTCATCATAAAATTCAAATGCATTTAACCATTTGTCATTGTTCTTAACCTGACTCAACGGATGGATGGATTTAACACGCTTTAGATAAAAGATATAGCTCGATAGAGCTACAACAATGACCAGCTGCACAAGGGCCAGAAATGTGAAAGCCCCACTTGAAACCGTGTTGGATGATTCAACGGACGCATAGAGTTCTGCTGGAATCGCCAGCGCAACAAAACTCAAAAGCCACCGATATGTATAAATAGGAAGCCCCACCATCCTAACTCCGTTCAGCCAATTACACCGTTACATTTTCGGTTCGGCAAAAAGTCGAAAATATGATGTATTTGTTCTATATCGGATCAGCGGCTACTGGCTTTAACAACCAAAGAATAATATTTTATTTATCAGTACGTTATATTGTCTATATAGGGGAAATACCTATTCTCTGAGGTAGGAAGCACAGGACTGGAGAAGTATTTCTGTTTTTAGTGATGTTCAGACACCATGTTAATGGTGTACTTCGGAATCTCAACCACCAGATCTTCTTCCCCAACCAGTGCCTGACAGCTGAGGCGTGAATCTGGTTCCAGACCCCAGGCCTTGTCGAGCAGGTCGTCTTCTTCTTCGGTGGACTCTTCCAGTGTATCAAATCCTTCACGCACATAGACATGACAGGTTGTGCAGGCACAGGATTTTTCGCAGGCGTGTTCGATTTCGACACCGCCCTGATGCGCAGCATCGCATAGTGAGGTACCAGGTTTTACTTCGACTACCGCTCCTTCGGGGCAGAGTTCTTCGTGGGGTAAAAAGATTATCTTGGTCATGTTACTTATTCAGATCCTGTTCAAATTCTTCAAGGGTGTGGCCTGTGAGTGCAGCTTTGATACTTTGATCCATACGACGTGCTGCAAACTCAGAAGTGGCCTTTTCGATTTCATCCAGGGCACGTTTGATGGCACGATCATCGGTACCGTTCTTTGCCGTTAGTAGATTCTTCATGGCGCTATCGACAGCGGTACGCTCTGCTTCGTTTAACAGTTTGCCATCCTGTTCAAGTGCGGCATTAATGGCTTCCAGTACCCGATCCGCTTCTACCTGTTGTTCACGCAACATGCGCGCGGCCACATCTTCCTCGGCATGGGTGAGTGAATCACGCAGCATGGTTTCGATTTCGTTGTCAGTCAGGCCATAAGACGGTTTGATTTCGATACTGCTGGCCACCCCGGTCGTTTCTTCACGTGCGGTGACGGTTAACAGGCCATCTGCATCCACCTGAAACGTCACACGGATTCTTGCAGCACCAGCCACCATGGGAGGAATACCGTGCAGGGCAAACTTACCAAGAGCGCGACAGTCCGTTACCAGTTCACGCTCACCCTGTAAGACATGTACCGACATGGCGGTCTGGCCATCTTTAAAGGTGGTGAATTCCTGCGCCCTGGCCACTGGGATAGTGGTGTTGCGGGGAATGACTTTTTCTACCAGGCCACCCATGGTCTCAAGACCAAGGGACAGTGGAATCACATCGAGTAATAACAGCTCGTCATCGGGTTTGTTACCCGCGAGGATATCGGCCTGAATAGCGGCACCCACGGCAACCACTTTGTCCGGGTCGATATCAACAAGGGGTTCACGCTTAAAAAAGTCACCGACCTTTTCTCTTACTCGCGGCACGCGAGTGGAACCGCCGACCATAACGACATTCTCCACCTCATCTGCGCTGATACCGGCATCACGCAGGGTCCGACGACAGGGTATGAGGGTTTTCTGAATAAGCGGATCGATTAATTGATGGAATTTATCGCGTGTTAATGCACACTGCCAGTTAGCACCACCATCAAGGTCGATATTGATTTCCACGTTATCCTGATTACTTAAAGCTTCTTTGGCATCACGGGCGGTATGCATCAACTGACGCAGGTGGCCATGACTGGCATCATCGCTGATATTCGCCTGTTGCATGATCCACTGGGCAATGGTCTGATCGAAGTCATCACCACCCAGGGCACTGTCACCGGCGGTGGCCAGCACTTCAAACACGCCCTTGTTCAAGCGCAGGATGGAGATATCAAACGTCCCGCCACCGAGATCATATACGGCAATCACGCCCTCACCCTGTTGATCCAGGCCATAGGCCACGGCAGCGGCGGTGGGTTCGTTTAATAATCGTAAGACATGCAGACCAGCCAGCTTACCGGCATCTTTGGTGGCCTGGCGTTGGGCATCATCAAAATACGCCGGCACGGTGATCACTACACCGGTGAGATCACCACCGAGACTGGCTTCTGCACGTAGTTTGAGGCTCTTTAAGATCTCCGCAGAAACTTCCACCGGACTGACGTCACCACCGGCTGTGTGAATACGCGGTACGCTGGATTCGGTTTCGACAAATTCATAAGGGAGTCTGCCGCCCAGGTGTTTGACTTCACTCACGGCACGACCCATGAAGCGTTTTACTGATGCGATGGTATTCAGAGGATCCTGCGGTGCTGCCTGACGGGCGGTTTCACCCACCACGATCTCACCGGGTTTGAGATAGCGCACCACCGAAGGTAATAAATGCTGGCCCTGATCATCGGGCAGGGTCTCGGCCAGACCGCTTTTTACGGTGGCGACCAGTGAGTTGGTAGTACCGAGATCGATGCCAGCCGCAAGACGGTGTTCATGAGGGTTGGTCGACTGACCGGGTTCGCTGATCTGTAATAATGCCATTTTCTAAAACTTCTCTATTTTGTTACAGGCTGTTGGCAATGTCTTCTTCGACATTTTCCGCTTCCTGTTGCAGCTTGTCCATGAATTGCAGCTTATGCAAATTGGATTTGGCCCTGTTCATGGCCTCATCAGAATCTTCGCTTAAGAGTTCACCCAGTTCGCTGGTAAGCTGTTGCACCTTCTGTTGAATATCATCCTGCAGACTGCCCAGCTTCATGAGCCCTTGATCATTTTTTGGAATCTCTGCCAGGGCTTCACGCAGTTCTATCTGCTCCATGAGGAACATGGGGTCTACCGTATTATCGCGCTGATCATCAAACTCCACGCCACGCATTTCCAGGATATAACGAGCACGCCGGATAGGAGACTTCAGGGTCTGAAAGGCCTCATTGATCTGTGCTGCCTTTTGTACCGATATACGTCGCTCCTGATTGGAGGCATTGGCAAACTTGTCGGGATGCACAGTACGCTGCAGCTCACGATAATGCTCAGACAGTGTATTAAGATCGACTTCGTAGGATACGGGCAGACCAAACAACGCAAAGTGGTTCTGGGTTGTTGTGTTCATTGCTGCCCTGAATAGTTAGTAAAAGATCTTAGACGGTGAAGCTTTCGCCACAACCACATGAATCCTTGACGTTTGGATTATTGAACTTGAAACCTTCATTCAGGCCTTCTTTGGCAAAATCCAGTTCAGTGCCATCGAGATAAACCAGACTCTTGGGATCAACGATAACCTTGATGCCGTTGGATTCGAAAACCTCGTCGGTCTCTTCGATGTCATCGGCAAATTCCAGTACATAGGCCATGCCGGAACAACCGGTGGTTTTAACACCCAGACGCAGGCCTTCACCCTTGCCACGGTTTTCGATAAATTTTTTAACGTGCTCAGCAGCACTGTCTGTTACGGTAATGGCCATACTACTTTACCCTGTTACGACACTCAGGCGCTCTTCTTCTGGTCCTGACCCTTGCTCTTGTAATCGCTGATAGCTGCCTTGATGGCATCTTCCGCCAGTACAGAGCAGTGAACTTTAACAGGAGGCAGTTCCAGTTCTTCAGCAATCTGTGAATTCTTGATTTCAGAGGCCTCATCCAGGGTCTTGCCCTTGACCCATTCGGTCAGCAGGGAACTGGAAGCAATGGCTGAACCACAACCATAGGTCTTGAATTTGGCATCTTCGATAACACCGGCATCATTGACCTTGATTTGCAGGCGCATCACGTCACCACAGGCAGGTGCTCCCACCATACCGGTACCAACATTAAGTTCGTCCTTGTCCATGCTGCCAACATTGCGGGGATTTTCGTAGTGATCGATGACTTTGTCGCTGTATGCCATGACTGCTTACCTCTAAATGATAAGTGGGTTATTTTACCCTAAGTTGTTCCTAATGTGCCGCCCATTCGATGGAGTTCAGGTCGATACCGTCCTTGAACATTTCCCACAGGGGCGAGAGCTCGCGTAATTTATCTATATTTTTTCGAATATCCTCGATGGCAAAATCCACCTCTTCCTCAGTACTGAACCTTCCAAGCGTAAAACGAATAGAGCTGTGGGCCAGTTCATCACTACGGCCCAGGGCACGCAGTACATAGGAAGGTTCCAGGCTGGCCGATGTACAGGCCGAACCGGAAGAGACAGCCAGGTCTTTCAGGGCCATCATCAGGGACTCACCTTCGACGAAATTAAAACTGATATTCAGGTTATGTGGGATACGCTGTTCCATATCACCATTGATGTATGTCTCTTCAATGTCCTTCAGACCATTCAGCAAACGGTCACGCAACATGCGGATGCGCTCGTTTTCGGTGGCCATTTCTTCTTTGGCGATGCGGAAAGCTTCACCCATGCCAACGATTTGATGAACGGCTAATGTACCGGAACGCATACCACGCTCATGACCACCGCCATGCATCTGGGCTTCCAGACGAACGCGGGGTTTACGACGTACATACAGGGCGCCGATGCCTTTGGGGCCATAAATTTTGTGGGCTGAGAAAGACATCAGGTCGACTTTAGACTTCTGTAAATCAATGGGCACCTTGCCGGCGCTCTGGGCCCCATCCACATGGAACAGGATCTTTTTTGAACGACACAGTTCGCCGATGGCGTCGATGTCCTGGATAACACCGATTTCATTGTTCACGTGCATAATGGAAACAAGCACCGTATCTTCACGCATGGCGGCTTCCAGTTTTTTCAGGTCAATGAGGCCGTTACTTTCCGGCTCCATGTATGTCACCTCAAAACCTTCTCGTTCCAGATGACGGCAGGTATCCAGTACTGCCTTGTGTTCGGTCTTACAGGTGATAATGTGTTTGCCTTTCTTATGATAGAAATGGGCAACACCCTTGATGGCCAGGTTGTCGGACTCGGTGGCACCAGAGGTGAGTACAATCTCTTTAGGATCGGCATTGATCAGATCGGCAATATTGCGGCGAGCTTCATCGACGGCTTTTTCAGCATCCCAGCCATATTCGTGGGAGCGTGAGGCCGGGTTACCAAATGACCCTTCGAGAGTAAGATAGGTACACATTTTTTCTGCTACACGGGGATCAACCGGTGTGGTAGCAGAGTAGTCAAAATAAATCGGCGTTTTCATGCCCTGTGTTTCTCCAACAACTTTCTTTGTCGATCGCTAATGCGATCCATCATACCGAATAGGTGAAACTGGAAAGACTCTCAGGAAAGAAAGTCTTAAGAGTTTACAGCTTCAGGGTTTGGGGAACTGAATTCTACTGGCTGCCCCTCCAGTTTACGATGCTGACGTTCTGATACTTCACGCACACCGTCACGAGCGACCAGGTTACCCAGGCTGATACCGCTCAGGAAATCATGGATCTGAGAGCTCAGTTCTGTCCACAGGTCGTGGGTCAGACACTGGTGTTCATCCTGACAATTGGCCAGACCGCCACAACGGGTGGTTTCTACCTTCTCGTCAACGGCGGTAATAACATCTGCAACCGCAATATCGTTGGCCACTCGGCTCAGGCGATAACCACCACCTGGACCACGGGTACTATCGACCAGACCCTGTTTGCGTAAACGGGAAAATAACTGCTCGAGATAAGAGAGTGAAATACCCTGACGCTGAGAGATATCGGCCAGTGTGATTGGGCCATCTTCATAGTGGAGCGCTAAATCTAACATTGCGGTGACCGCATAACGGCCTTTGGTTGTTAACCTCATTGTCTTGTCCTGCCTGTTTAGGTACGATACAACTTACTGATGATGCGAAGTATACATAACCAAGCAAAATAGTCAAGTATTTTCCGCTCTAATAAATCCTACTAATTTAGTCGGCTGTACCCGCGTCAGATTTAGGTTTTTCCCTCTCCTTATCTATATTAATCTCACAAGGCCCCAGATCCGGGAGCTTATAATCGGGTAACTCTGCACCCAGGTGCTTGATGGCCTGGCACATATTCTCCATCTGGCTATCCATAACATGGACATGGTCCAACAGGGCATCAATGGCATTGGCCACCGGGTCAGGCATATCGGCGGAAGTGCCATAGGCATCGAAGCCAATTTTCTCTGCAAAGGCCTTTCGGCGCTTATGGTGCTCTGACTCGGTGTCGATAACTGCCTGAACGACTCGTCCTGGAATGCCCACAACGGTGGCTCCGGCCGGGACACTTTTTACTACCACCGCATTGGAACCGATACGGGCATCTTCACCAATCTCAATTGGCCCTAGAACCTTGGCCCCTGCCCCCACGACCACATTATTACCAAGAGTGGGGTGACGTTTACCCTTCTGCCAGGTAGTGCCCCCCAGGGTGACGCCGTGATAAAGGGTCACATCATCACCGATCTCGGCTGTTTCACCGATCACCACACCCATACCGTGATCAATGAAAAAGCGTCGGCCAATGGTTGCACCCGGATGTATCTCGATCCCGGTCCACCAGCGGGCAAAGGCCGAGGTGGCACGAGCCATCCATTTCAGTCCCACTTTCCAGTAGGCATGGCTGATTCGATGCAATAGAACGGCATGCACACCGGGATAGGTGGTCAACACCTCAAAGCTGTTGCGAGCCGCCGGGTCACGCTCGAATACGCATTTAATATCTTCTCTGATTCGTCCAAACATAAGCGAATTATGCCTTACTGGTTTTTGCCTGTTTATCCTTGCCGCCCTTCTCGGCTGCAGTGAGGATACCACGCAATATATTCACTTCCATCTTATCAAGTCCAGCACGATTAAATAGCCGTCGCAAACGGCGCATTAACTGCCGTGGATTAGCCGGGTCATGAAAGCCCATAGTAGTCAGGGCAGACTCAAAATGACCATACAGGCCTTCCACTTCGTCCGCCGTGGCGCGGGGATGTTCATAAAACTCTACGCTGTCGCCGAGTTTTTCCCCCTGCAGGTAGGACAGCATATGCAGTTCATAGGTCAGTACCTGTACGGCCATGGCGATGTTCAGGGACATATAATCGGGGTTGCCGGGGATATGTACCAGGGCATTACAGCGTTCCAGCTCTTCATTGGTCAGACCACGGTCTTCACGACCAAACACCATAGCAACCTTATCCGTCTCGGCGATTTCTGCCAGCTTGCCGACACATTCCCGCGGATCCACCACAGGCCAGGGAATGGCACGCAGGCGGGCACTGGCCCCCACTACATAGGCACAATCGGCTACGGCCGCATCCAGGGAATCGACGATCTGTATATTTTCCAGCACATCATCGGCCCCGGCAGCCATGGCCTTGGACTTGCCGATGGGATCCGGATAGTTCTTTGGATTGACCAGATAGAGATGCTCCAGTCGCATATTTTTCATGGCTCGGCAGGCCGAGCCGATATTACCGGGATGGCTGGTCTCGACCAGCACAATACGGACATTCTGGAAATTGACTGCCATGGATTCAGAAACCTGCTTACATAAACGCTATATGATACTGGAAAAGAGGTTCCCTATCTCGGCAAATTGCCGGTAGAATACGCGGCCTCGATGAGGGCAGGATAATATCCAGGCCCCATCACTGATCTTTAACAGAACTGGAAGGAATTAACGTGCACCCGATGCTTAACATTGCCGTGCGAGCGGCGCGCCGTGCCGGTGATATTATCGCCCGCTCAGCCGATCAGGTTGACCAGCTGGTCATCGAAAATAAGGCCGAAAATGACTATGTGAGTGAAGTTGACCGCAAGGCCGAGGCCGCCATTATCGATGTCATCAGGAAGGCCTACCCTGACCACGCAATCCTGGCCGAGGAAAGTGGAAAACATGAGGGTAATGAATATGAATGGGTCATCGATCCCCTCGATGGCACCACTAATTTTGTACACGGTATTCCCCAGTACGCTGTTTCCATTGCCCTCAAACACAAAGGCCGTCTGGATCAGGCGGTAGTATACGATCCTATAAGTCAGGAACTCTTCACGGCCAGCAAGGGTGCAGGGGCGCAGCTTAATGGCAAGCGCATTCGAGTTACCAAACGTAATAGTCTCAAGGGTGCCCTGTTGGGTACCGGTATCCCTTTCAGGGATGATCTGCCCTATCTGGATGCCTATCTGGAAATGCTAAAAGCACTACTACCCGGCTCGGCCGGAATACGACGTCCAGGTTCTGCCGCGCTGGATCTGGCCTATGTAGCAGCCGGTCGGCTGGATGGTTTCTGGGAAATGGGGCTGAACCAGTGGGACATGGCTGCGGGAGTACTACTTATTGAAGAGGCCGGTGGTCTGGTCAGTGACCTGAACGGTGGCTTCACCCATCTGCAAACCGGCAATATCGTGGCTGCCCCGCCCAGAGTCTTTAAGGCCATGTTACAGGCCATTAAGCCGCATATTCCCCCTCAATTTAAGTAATCCCTGGCTGGTGAATTAATTTGTGAACGGGGTCAAGATAGCTAGACCCCGGACGCTAGTAGTTCCGAAGCAGGTATACGTTTATGAAGAAAAAATATCACAAAATACCGGTCAAAGGTGGCAAGGCCCTGGAAATGACCATGCAGAATGTTCTCGAAGGACTTGAGGATTCGGCCAGTTATTTCGGTTTTCAATCGACCCCAGACACCCTTGAAATCCTGTCGATCGAGCGGCCAAAAGGCGATCCGCTTGCCAATCGCCAACCCATGGCGACCGTTCACCATGTTCTGAGTCATCAACGTAGCGAGGATATCGTGGAATTTCTTATCACTCGGGAAAAACAGGCTGAACAGCCTCGCTTCTAGTTAGAACCCTGTTTCCCATGCTAAACACATGGTTATTTTAAGATGCACAAAGTTTGACCCATCCCCCATATCCATGCTAATTATCACTATATAAAAATAATTATTTCCAACCGGTGTAAGGACAATCAGGAGGATCTGTGAAAAGAAAACTTATGGCCATAACCAGCCCCCCTCTCGCTGTTTGCCAGTATGGCTGTGCGGGATGTTGTGCAGCCCCAATCGGGGTTTTCTGGATTACCGGTATTATCAGCATAATCTATGGATTCATGGGCGGTCCTGCCAATATCGATGGTATTAGCTGGATGACAGTCTTACTGGGATTAGGACTCTGGCTTATTGCGGCCGTCTGGGCAGAAAACACCATTAAGGGTGTTGAAGCCGATGAGGAAGACCCCAGGTGTCAGAACAACAAAACCAGTAATATCTGCCGTATTGTTAGTCCCAAACTGGACGATTCGGATCCACTGGATGAAGTGAAAAAATTTCAGTAAGAAACACTGGACACAAAAAAGCCCGCAATAGCGGGCTTTTTTTTATTCAGTTCTGATATCAGTCAACCAGACTTTCCTGATCAGCACCTTCCTTTTCAACCTGTATCAGATTGGTTCTGGAGATTTTCAGCGCCAGCGCCGTGGTGCTTGCTACATAAATTGAGGAATAGGTTCCGATCAATATCCCAACTATCAGCGCGAGTGAGAAGGCATGAATCAACTCTCCGCCCATGAAGAACATGGCCAGTACCACCAGCAGTGTGGTGATGGATGTCATCATGGTACGCGACAAGGTCTGGTTCAAAGAAGTATTCACCACATCTTCAGACGTCCCCTTACGGATACGACGAAAGTTTTCTCGAATTCGATCAAACACAACAATAGTATCATTGAGCGAGTAACCAATTACGGCTAATACTGCCGCCATCACAGTCAAATCGAAGTCCCACTGAAACAGGGCAAAACAACCCAATACGATGGTCACATCGTGAATCAGTGCCACAACAGAACCCAGGGCGAAGCGCCATTCGAAGCGCAGCATGACATAAACCAGGATACAGCCGATAGCGATAATCATGGCCAAACCACCATCATCACGCAGCTCATCACCAACCTGGGGACCCACATACTCCTGACGTCGCATAGTGGCTTCACCATTGCTGGCCTCTTTTAAGGTCTTCAGGATAGCGTCACCAATCTCAGAACTGCTAACGTTTTCACGCGGTGCGATACGAACCAGCACATCTCTGGCAGTACCAAAGTGTTGCACAATGGCGTCACCATAACCGGCCTTGTCTAGCGTAGTTCGAATGTCATTTAACTCAACAGCCTGGGGATAACCCAGTTCCAGCAGTGTGCCACCGGTAAAGTCGAGACCAAAGTTCAGGCCCTTACTAGCCAAACTGGCGATGGAGGCAATGATCAGTAAGGCAGAAAAAACCAGTGCCAGCTTACGCTTCCCCATGAAGTCGAATGTGGTTTCTTTTTTGAAAAATTGCATATTTCGGCTTCCTTAAATCGAAAGAGTTTTGATTCGTCGACCACTGACAAACAGGTTCACTATGGCGCGGGTGCCCATGATGGCAGTAAACATCGAAGTCAAAATACCGATGGACAGCGTAATGGCAAAACCTTTAATCGGGCCAGTACCAAACATATAGAGTATCACCGCTGCTATCAGGGTAGTGATGTTGGCATCAGCAATGGTCGACAGGGCTTTTTCATAGCCGGCATGGATACTGGCCTGGGGTGTGTTGCCTACCCTTATCTCTTCCCGAATGCGTTCAAATATCAGTACATTGGCATCCACGGCCATCCCCACCGTCAGTACGATACCGGCAATACCCGGCAGGGTGAGGGTTGCCTGTAACATGGACAGGACAGCAACGATCAGCACCAGATTCAACAACAGGGCAACATTGGCCACCAGACCAAAGCCCCGATACCAGAACACCATAAAGGCAATCACCAGCACCATTCCCACAACAACTGACTTCATACCCTGATCAATATTGTCCTGACCAAGGCTAGGACCAATGGTACGTTCTTCGATAATACGAATAGGTGCAGACAGGGCACCCGCTCTCAGTAACAGGGCCAGAGTCTGTGATTCTTTGGGATTATCAAGACCGGAAATCTGGAAACGGCGGCTGAATACCCCCTGGATGGTGGCAACGTTAATCACCTCTTCCACCTTTTTCTGGGTAATCACTTCCTTGCCATTCACTACTTTTACATTCGCTTTGTGTTCGATGAATACCACGGCCATGGGCTTTTTCAGATTGGCCTTGGTGGTACGCTGCATGGAACGGGCACCCGCTCCATCAAGGTTGACATATACCGCTGGTGTACCGGAATCATTATCAAAACCCGATGTGGCATGGGTAATGCGATCACCGGTAATAATGACGCGTTTTTTCAACAGAATCGGACGGCCATTACGCTCATAGTAAAGGCGGGAACCCACCGGGCTACGCCCACCGCTGACCACAGAATCGGCATTCCCATCTACATCCACCATACGAAATTCCAGTGTCGCAGTGGCGCTCAGGATCTGCTTGGCGCGGGCACTGTCCTGGATACCGGGTAATTGCACCACAATACGACTATCACCCTGTTGCTGGATAACCGGTTCTGCCACACCAATTTCGTTGACACGATTTCTCAGGGTGGTCACATTTTGCTGCAAGGCCTGCTTCTTGAGTTCAATCAGGGCGGTTTCCGTCATGGTCACCATCAGACTGAAGGCGCGCTCATCTTCCCGAGTCGAATACTGGAACTCAGTATTGTCGCGACGTATGGCCTGTTCGGCCTTATCTCGTTCGGCTTCAGTACGAAACTTCAATTCCAGGTTTACACCTTCGCTTTTTGGCAGGATCGAGATGGCACGCACCTTCTCCTTCCTCAAGGCAGAACGAAACTCGTTAGTAAAACGCTCTCGGGTTTGACTCAGTACGGTTTCCATATCCACTTCCATGAGGAAGTGCAGACCACCACGCAGGTCCAGACCAAGGTACATGGGCATGGCATTGATCGAGGCCAACCAGTCTGGTGCGGCAGGAGCAATATTCTGGGCCACGGTATAATCTTCGCCCAGGATCTCCCTCAGCTTATCCATGGCCGTTAGCTGACCCTCTACATCTTTAAAGCGTACCAGTAGACCCTTGTCATCCAGCACCACTTTTCGATAAGCAATCTTTGCCCCATCCAGGACATTAATCACTTTCTGCTGGGTGGAACTGTCTACGACCTTGCGACTTTTGGCCGCCACCTGCAGAGCAGGGTCAGTGCCATAAATATTGGGCGAGGCGTAGAAGCCACCGATGGTGACGATAAGCAGGATCAGAATATATTTCCAAACAGGGTATTTATTCAGCATAGTCCGTTCTTCCGTACTGATTGAATCAGTCGAATCGTTATAAAAAATGTTTTTATTTTAGTCTTTCTTTGCAGCTTTGATACTGCCTTTTGGCAACACGTTGGCAATGGCGTGACGCTGTAACTTTATTTCTACATTATTGGCAATCTCCAGGGAAACATACTGATCGCCCACCTCGGTAATTTTACCCAGCATACCGCCATTGGTAGCCACCTCATCCCCTTTGGTAATGGCCTCGACCATTTTTTTGTGTTCCTTGGCCCGTTTTTGCTGAGGACGAATCAGCAGGAAATACATCAGGGCCAGCATACCGATGAAAAACAACATACCAGTCATGGGATCGCCCTGTTGTGCTGCCGGTGCAGCGGCATGGGCATTTTCTATCAGGAAACTCATTATTTCTTATTCTCCAAACATACAGGTTTAAACCGCAAAACGGCGGCTATTATGACACAGCCGGCACCGTTTGCGCGCGCATTTCATAGAAACTGGCCACAAACTCATCCAGCTTTTGTGCAGCAATGGCTTCTCTCAACCCCTGCATCAGGTGCTGATAATAATGCAGATTGTGGATGGTGTTGAGTCGGGCCCCAAGGATTTCACCCGTCTTGTCCAGGTGGCGCAAATAGGCACGACTGTAATTCTGGCAGGTATAGCAGTTACAGCGTTCATCCAGAGGCCCGGTCGCCAGTTGGTGCTGACTATTCCGAATACGCACCACACCCGAGCTGGTGAATAAATGACCATTACGAGCATTACGCGTAGGCATGACACAGTCGAACATATCCACCCCTCGCCTGACGGCCTCTACAATGTCTTCCGGTGTACCAACCCCCATCAGATAGCGAGGCCGATCCGTTGGCATCTGTGGCCCCAGGTGATCGAGCACATTGAGCATATCTTCTTTCGGTTCACCCACCGACAGTCCCCCGATTGCATAACCATCGAAGCCGATGTCTTTCAAACCCGCCAGCGACTCGGCCCTCAGCTCAGGATACATTCCCCCCTGGACAATCCCAAACAGGGCTGAAGGATTATCCCCATGGGCTGTTTTACAACGCCCGGCCCAGCGAAGGGAAAGCTCCATGGACTCTCTGGCCTGCTGTTCGGTGGCAGGATAGGGTGTGCATTCATCAAAGATCATCACGATGTCTGACCCCAGTGAGGCCTGTACTGCCATGGATTCTTCCGGCCCCAGAAAGACCCGGCTGCCATTGACCGGTGAACTGAAAGTAACGCCCTCTTCTGTAATTTTCCGAAGATCCCCTAAACTCCAGACCTGAAAACCACCCGAGTCAGTGAGTATCGGCCCCTGCCAGTGCATAAAATTATGCAGATCACCGTGGGCTTCGACAATCTCAGTGCCAGGGCGCAACATCAGGTGAAAGGTATTACCAAGAATAATCTGTGCACCACTGGCAGAAAGTTCTTCCGGCGTCATGGCCTTGACCGTGCCATAGGTGCCCACGGGCATGAAGGCCGGCGTATCCACCGTCCCTCGCTTAAAAATCAGGCGAGCACGGCGGGCCTTTTGATCGGTCTGGATTAACTCAAATTTCATGATTCACTTTATATCGCTAATAAACATGGCATCGCCATAACTAAAAAATCGGTAGCGCTGTTTCACGGCGTGGTCATAGGCCGCCATGATGTTGTCATACCCCCCAAAGGCTGTCACCAGCATCATTAGAGTAGATTCAGACAGATGAAAATTGGTTAACAGGCTATCGACTATCCTGAACTCATAACCGGGAGTGATAAATATATCCGTTTCACCTTGATAAGGAATGAGCTGGCCTGATCGTCCAGCCGTCTCCAGACAGCGTACACTGGTGGTTCCCACCGCAATGACCCGCCCTCCATGTTTATGTGTCTCATTAACCTTCTGACAGGTATCCTCTGTGACAGTAATACGTTCTGCATGCATTACATGATCTTCGATATTGTCCACCCGTACCGGCTGAAAGGTCCCGGCCCCAACATGCAAGGTGACGTAAGCGGTTTGTACCCCACTGTCATGTAAATTATTTAACAGGGCCTCATCAAAGTGCAGCCCAGCCGTCGGTGCAGCAACGGCCCCGGCCTCTGTGGCATAGACAGTCTGGTAACGCTGTCTGTCCTGATCGGTGGGTTCTCGTTCTATATAGGGTGGTAAAGGTATTTTGCCAATTTGTTCCAGAATATCTTCAATAGGCAAAGGAGATTCAAACTGAAGAATAAACAGATCACCCTGTCGTTTCTCCATCACGGCAGAGAACGAGTCACCGAAAAATAACTGGCTCCCCGGTTTGGGTGATTTGCTGGCTCGGATGTGGGCCAGGACACGATTGTCCTCCATCATCCTTTCCACCAGTACTTCTACCTGACCACCCGTGGCCTTCCTCCCAAGGATCCTGGCAGGAATCACACGGGTATTGTTCATTACCAGCAAATCCCCTTCCTGAAGGTATTCAACAATATTTGGGAATTGCCTGTCCTGAGTCTCACCTGTTTGGCGATCAACCACCAATAGACGAGAATCTGCCCGTTGTTCAGCTGGGAACTGGGCAATCAGCTCATCGGGTAAATCAAAATGGAAGTCTGACCTTTGCATGGCGCGGGATAGTAGCAGATTAGGAGGCCCCTCAAAACTCACTGACGCCATACTAACTACAATGCGTTTTTAGTGGCTGCCTGCATTATTTGGCGGGAAGTCTTTGCGCAATGCTGGGGATTCCCTATAATGCGCGCTCCAGTCTACAGACAAATGGCCGAGTGGTGGAATTGGTAGACACGCAGCACTCAAAATGCTGTGTCGCAAGACGTGTCGGTTCGAGTCCGACCTCGGCTACCAATATTTTCTTTGAATACGTCTAACAGTCATTCTTTATTGAATGTTGATCCGACACGGCGTGTCGGTGGATTCGTGCCATCCCTGGCACTCACCCTTCGGGCAGCCAAAGGCTGTCCAATTTTGCTCCTGGCAAAATTGTCGAGTCCGACCTCGGCTAGCATTTAATCTAACCATCTCTTTTAGGCCTCAGGCCTTTGTAATAATTGATCAAGCCATTGGTGGATGAATCATGGTTGCTGATCTCAACATCACCTTCCAGCTCAGGCAGGATATTTTTTGCCAGTTGTTTACCTAACTCCACACCCCATTGGTCATAGGAATTAATATTCCAGATAATGCCCTGTACAAAGATTTTATGTTCGTACATCGCAATAATTGAACCCAGGGTTTTGGGTGTCAGGGTTTTAAAAAGGATGGTTGAAGTCGGTTTGTTGCCTGGGAAAAATTTATAGGGCAGCATGTTTTCCAGGTCTTCTCCAGAAAGTCCCTCTGCCTTGAGTTCAGCTCTGGCTTCATCTTCCGTTTTTCCTTTCATAAAGGCTTCGGTCTGAGCAAAGACATTAGACATCAGAATACGGTGATGCTCTCGGATACAATGATGACTGGTCACAGGTGCAATGATATCTGCCGGGATTAACTTGGTGCCCTGATGCATCAACTGATAGAAGGCATGCTGACCAGTTATTCCCAACTGTCCAAAGATGACCGGCCCGGTACTGTAATCCACCTGCTCACCATAACGATCCCTGCTTTTACCATTGCTTTCCATATCGGCCTGCCGTAAATAGGCTGGGAGATAGCGAAGATGCTGGTCATAGGGCAATACGGCATAGGTCTGGGTATTAAAAAAATTGTTATACCAGATACCTAATAGTGCCATGACTACTGGGATATTCTTTTCAAGTGGTGCAGTCCTGAAATGCTCATCCATTTCATGAGCACCCTGTAGCATTTCCTCAAAATGATCCATGCCAACGGCAATCGCAGTGGAAAGACCAACTGCAGACCACAGGGAGTAGCGACCGCCAACCCAGTCCCACATTCTGAAGATATTTTTCTCACCAATACCAAAACCGGTTGCTGCCGAAACATTATCGGTTACCGCAACGAAATGCCTGGCTAAAACCGACTCATCCTCAGCGGTTTTAAGAAACCAGTCTCGAGCAGTATTGGCATTTACCAGTGTATCCTGGGTAGTAAAACTTTTGGAGACAATAATAAACAGGGTGGTTTCTGGTTTTAGAGGTTCCAGTGTATCCCAGATATGATTTTCATCTACATTGGAAACAAAATGTATTCCAAGATCATGAATGGCATAAGGTTTAAGTCCCTCCGTTGCCATAACCGGTCCAAGGTCAGAGCCCCCAACACCAATGTTAACAACATCAGTAATAGGCTGGCCGGTAAAACCACGCCACTGACGAGTACGAACCGCTTCACTAAGCGCTCGCATCTGCTCACGTACTGCATGGACTTCTGGCATGACATTTTTGTTATCAACTTTGATTACTTGCTCACTCATGTTCCGGAGTGCCACATGCAACACAGCACGGTTCTCGGTATGATTAATTTTCTCACCCTGAAACATTCGTTGAATCCAGTCTTCCACATTTGTTGACCTTGCCAACTCACACAACTGATTCATGGTTTCATCTGTAATGCGATGCTTGGAATAATCAAACAATATGTCATTTAACTTAATGGAAAACTTATCGAAACGACTGGGATCAGCTGAGAACATCTCCCTTAAATGCTGGTCTTTTATGGTTTGGTAATGGTCTTGCAATGATTGCCAGACTGGTGAGTCAGTCAATAATGACATAGGAATACCTTAGTTATTAATTTCGTTTTTCTTCTACGCGAATTGTAGCGAGAAATGCCAATATTCCCTAATTTTGTCATTTAGCCAATCAGGATGAAGCAGCTGATTTGATTAATTTTTCTCTGTCAAGGGGCGATCTCGATGGTTCTGCCGGGTATAATATGCGGCCTTTTGTAAAAACCTGTTGGAACTATGAGCGCAGAAATCAAGCATCTCCCCTATCGACGTACCCTGCCCACTGTTAAATCAGCTGTTGACAAGCCTTTGCGGACGCGGGTCAAGTTGTTTGGCAATATCCTTGGAAAAGTTCTTCTTAATCATGCCGGGCAGCGTGTATTTGCGGCTGTGGAGACCCTGCGTAAAGGCCATATCAGCCTTAGGAAAACTGAAAGTTTTCGTAAGCGTCAACAGTTAAACAAGCTGGTGGAGTCCCTGGATGCAGAAACACTATCCCATGTAATACGTGCCTTCAGTATCTATTTTGGTCTGGTTAACATTGCTGAAGAATCTCACCTGCACCAGCTACGTCGTAAGGCAGAAAAACGGACCAGTGCTGACTGGCCAGGTTCCTACGATGAAACTCTGCGTGAAATGCAGGAAATGGGTATCACTTCCAATCAATTGCAGGAGATGCTGCATCAACTGGCCTATATCCCTGTCATCACCGCCCATCCGACAGAAGCAAAACGCCGTTCAGTCCTGGAAGAGTTGCGCCGCATTTACATGATCAGTGAAAAACTGGATAGCAATCAGATCAGTCCTCTGGAAAAAGAGGCCGTAATTGAACAGCTGGAACGCCACATACAGATCCTTTACAAAACCAATGAAGTGCGTTCGCGCAAACTTGAAGTCATTGATGAGGTCAAAAATGGCCTGTTCTACTTCCGTAATAGTCTATTTAAGGCAGTCCCTACAACCTACCGACGTATGGAGCGAGCCATACATCGTGTCTATGGCAAACCCGATGGGCATTTGCCAGGTATCACTGTCCCCAGCTTTATACGCTTTGGTTCCTGGATTGGTGGTGACCGAGATGGTAATCCCTTTGTTAAGCCCGAAACGACTGTTACAGCCCTGCGTATGCAGGCCCGCGAGGCTACCCAGGAATATGTGATCCGTGCTGCGCGACTGGGCCATATCCTGTCCCACTCTATTAAGCTTTGTCAGCCAAGCAAGGCATTTATGGATAGCCTGTCTCGTGATGAAAAAAACTTTGCTATAGCCTTTGACGGCAACCCTGATAGATTCAAATATGAACCCTATCGCCGTAAGCTCCTTTTAATGAACTGGCGACTGAAATGTAATCTAAGCCACTATGATGCTCTGCTGGAAGGTCAAACACCCTCATCAAATAATTACGGCTACAAAGATGAAGAAGAACTGTTTAATGACCTGTACCTGATTCGTGACTCTCTCATCAGCCATGGTGACACCAATGTCGCCAGTGGTGAACTGCAGGACTTTATCCGAGTGGCCGAGTCTTTTGGTTTTTATCTGGTGCAACTGGATGTCCGTCAGGAATCCACCATCCACACCAACACTGTCACAGAAGTACTGAAACAACTTGATGGAACTGATTACCAAAGCCTGGGAGAAGATGAGCGCCTTGCACTGCTGGCCAAGTATATTGAATCGGATCGACCTGAATTTGACGCCTCATCTTTGAGCGAAATGTCTCAGGAAACCATCGAATTATGCCGGGTGATGGTCAGGATGCGTGATGAAGTCAGTAAGAATGCCTTTGGTAACTACGTCATCTCCATGACTCATGAGGCCAGCCATGTGATGGAAGTAATGTTCCTGGGTTGGCTAGCAGGACTTGCCGGGAAAAAAGATGATCAGTGGTTCTGTAATGTTCGGATTTCTCCTCTGTTCGAAACGGTTAATGACCTGGAGCACATTGAACCGGTCATGACACGTCTCCTCGACAACAACACTTATGCTCAACTGCTCAAAGCCTCTGGCAATACTCAGGAAGTCATGTTGGGCTATTCTGACTCTTGTAAAGACGGTGGCATCCTCGCTTCCGGCTGGAACCTGTATAAGGCACAACAGCAGATAACCTCATTAACTAAATCCAGGCACATCAAGTGTCGTTTATTCCACGGTCGAGGCGGAACAATTGGTCGCGGTGGTGGCCCAACACGTGACGCTATCCTGTCGCAACCTACCGGTACCGTTCACGGTGAAATTAAATTTACCGAACAAGGTGAAGTGTTATCTTATAAGTATGGCAATCCATCGACGGCCACCTTTGAGTTAACCATGGGTATAACCGGTCTGCTAAAAGCCAGTCGTAATATTATTTCTCCACCTGAGCCTGACCCGGAAGAGTTTAAACAGATTATGTCTGAACTCACCAAGCTGGGTGAACACAGCTATCGAACTCTGACTGATAAAACCCCCGGCTTCCTTGATTACTTCTATGAAGCCACACCGGTCAGTGAAATTGCCTTAATGAATATTGGCTCCCGACCTTCACACAGAAAGAAAACTGACCGATCCAAGGGTTCAGTCAGGGCGATTGGTTGGGTATTTGGTTGGGCCCAGTCACGTCACACCCTTCCCGCCTGGTATGGTATTGGGACTGCGCTCAAAAACTGGTGTGGTGATGATCATGACAAACTCACCAAATTAAGGGCGATGTACAAGGCCTGGCCCTATTTTCGTGCCCTGCTAAGTAACTCTCAAATGGCCCTGTTTAAAGCTGAGATGGGCATCGCTCGTACTTATGTGGAGCTGTGCAAGGATCAAAAATCTGCTTCGAATATCTATGAAATGATTGCTGGTGAATATATTCAAACAGTACAGAGTGTTTTTAATATCGCAGAGATTGATACACTCATGGGTGAAACCCCTCGTCTTGCAATATCACTCGGGCGTCGCGATCCTTATCTTGATCCACTTAATCAGATTCAGTTAATGCTCCTGAAACGTTATCGTGATGAAAGTCTGACAGAAGAACAACGTGAGGTCTGGCTGGATCCATTATTGCGTAGTATTAATGCCATTGCCGCAGGAATGAGAAATACTGGCTAGCATTTACCAGTCAAACAAAAAAGGGAGCAATGCTCCCCTTTTTATTGTTTACTGACTTTACTAATTAAATCATGCTGCCTGTACAGGGATGGTATTACTGGTATGAGTGATAGCGTTTTTCTCATCTACATAAACCAACGTAGGTTTAAAGCTGAGTAATTCCTGTTGACTCAATCCAACATAAGCACAGATTATAATCATATCGCCAGGACTGGCTTTGTGTGCAGCCGCCCCATTGACGGAGATAACACCGGAATTTTCCTCGGCACGAATCGCATAAGTTGTAAAACGCTCGCCATTGGTGATGTTATAGATCTCAATTTGCTCATATTCTCTAATGCCGGATGTATCCAGCAATTTGCCATCAATTGCGCAAGAGCCTTCATATTCCAACTCAGAGTGAGTGACCGTGACACGGTGTAACTTGGTCTTTAGCATAGTCGTCAACATCAAATTTATCCTGCAATTTTTCTGATATGAAGTATTTTACCACGCCACTGTGACGATGCCACCTACCAACGCGTCATCTAGACAAGGATATTATCGATTAAGCGAGTATCACCTAGCCAGACAGCGGTTAATATGACCATATTTTCACTTGGTTCTTCTATTGATTGAAAGCTATGGGCATCTCGAATTTCCAAATAGTCAATCTGGAATCCATCTTTTAGCAATACCTTTTTGTATTCTGTAACAAGTTTTGTTAAATCCTGTTCATCTTCCCGAATGACCTGCCGCATCGACTGCAAACATTGGTAAAGCTTTGGTGCAATATTTCGTTGTTCGGTGCTAAGGTAACGATTTCGTGAACTCATGGCCAGACCATCTATTTCACGTACAGTATCCATGCCAATGATTTTTACAGGCATGGCCAGTTCTTCGACCATCTGACGAATTATTGTTAGCTGCTGGTAATCCTTGCTACCAAAAACCGCAATGTCGGCTTGTACAATATTGAATAGCTTATTTACCACGGTGGTAACGCCTCGGAAATGTCCAGGGCGTGAAGCACCACAAAGGATATCTGATAGACCAGGGACCTCTACATAAGTCATTTTGTCCTTGTCATTACGATAAAAGCTTTTCTCATCTGGTGCAAAAACCGCATCCACAGACAGCGACTGCAGTTTCTCGATATCTGCATCAAGGGTACGTGGGTATTTCTCAAAATCCTCATTAGGGCCAAACTGCAAAGGATTTACAAATATACTGATGACTACCTTGTCTACATTTTGTTTTGCCTTTTCTACCAAACGTAAATGGCCTTCATGGAGATTACCCATGGTGGGAACAAAACCAATACGAAAGCCATCAAGCCGCCACCGACTTGAAATTGTTTGCATGTCTTCAATAGAAGTAATGATCTGGACTGACATAGATTAAGAACTTTGAATCAGTTAAAGGTGTGCTCGGCTGCTGGAAATACCCCTGACTTAACATCCTTCACATACGCTGCCACTGCAGCCTGGATAGAATCGGATTCAGCCAGAAAGTCTTTGGCAAATTTAGGTACCTTGCCAAAGGAAATTCCCAGTAAATCATACAACACCAGTACCTGTGCATCGCAATGTTGACCCGCCCCAATGCCAATCGTTGGTATTGACAGTGACTGACTGATCTCGCTGGCAAGATCAGAGGGTATACATTCCAGTAATAACATGTCAGCACCACTTTCCTGCATGATCTTCGCTTCGTGCAACATATGCCTGGCCGCTCCTTTATCACGACCCTGAACTCGGTAGCCACCCAGTTTATTAACATACTGTGGCTGTAACCCGAGATGGGCACATACAGGGATACCATACTTTGCCAGTGCTTCTACAACGGGCAGGACATGCCCTCCCCCTTCCAGTTTTACTGCTGAGGCCCCACCCTCCTGCAAAAACCGTGTGGCATTTTCAAGGGCCAAGGGAACATCACGAAAACTCATGAACGGCATATCCGCCATCACCATGGCTCGCTGGCATACCTTACTGACACATTGAGTATGGTATAAAACATCATCAACTGAAACCGGTATAGTGCTGTCATGTCCCTGGATCACCATACCCAGAGAATCACCAACTAAAACAATATCCACTCCTGCCTGATCGATAACAGAAGCAAAACTGGCATCATAGGCCGTTAACATGGTGAACTTCTCCCCTGATTGCTTCAGTTTTAGCAGAGAAGTTACAGTGATTTTTTCGGTAGTCGTAGTGGGCCGTGTGCTCATTGGTTAAATCGTTACCTGGCTTGGATTTAAATAATGTCGACCACTTTTAATCTGGCAGACATAGTCAAGTATCATCTGGTAATCCTCTTCGTTGTCTGCAAAATCTATTTCTGCTGCATTGACAATCAAAAGAGGTGATGCGTTGTAATTATAGAAGAATCGGGTATAAGCTTCATTCAAACGTTGAAGATACTCACCTGACATTGGCTGTTCGTATCTGCGTCCCCGTTTTGCGACGCGCTTTAACAGTACCTCAACCGGTGCCTGTAGATAGATGACCAGATCTGGAATCGGTGCATCCAGTGCCAGGTGATGATAGACCTGATCATAAAGCTTAAATTCCTCCTCATCCAGTGTTAGTTCAGCAAAGAGGCGATCTTTTTCCAGGATAAAATCGGCAACCCGTACTGGCTGAAACATATCTGACTGTTTGAGTTCTTCAATCTGTTTTGCCCGCTGAAAAAGAAAAAATAGCTGTGTCTGTAAGGCAACATTTTGCGGCTCTTTGTAAAACCGCTCCATAAATGGATTGTCATCCGCATCTTCCAGCAGCAAATCCGAATTGAAGGATGATGACAAGCTGTGGGCCAGGGTGGTCTTTCCGACCCCCAAGGGTCCTTCAATGACAATAAAATCGTGTGGGGATTTCATATTATTATTTTTTTCAACTCATCCGCAGGACATTTTTCCAGCAATTCATCCAATTTGCCCCTGCCTGGAATACTCAAATTTGGGTTTATTTCATATAAAGGATACAGGACAAAGGCCCGTTCATGTAGTCCTGGATGAGGTACTTCCAATCTGGCTAAATTGATTATTTCTTCACCATACAGAAGAATATCGAGATCAAGGGTTCTGGCGCCCCAGCGAAACGTTGTTCTAATACGTCCATGCTCAGCTTCAATCTGCTGCAGTTGATCCAGCAATTCCAGTGGCTCAAGAGTGGTATGTATCTCTACCACTGCATTGACATAGTCAGGCTGATCCTGGGGGCCCATGGGTGTACTGCTGTAAAGAGGAGATGCTGTGATTTGCTGGATGGCCGGAATCTGGGCCAGTTCATGGATGGCTGAAGTAACCTGATTCTGAGGATTATCCAGATTACTCCCTATACCTATATATACACAAACCCCTCTCATATTAAGTATCGGGTGAGGTATTTTTACCTGGACGCGTTCTCCGGTGCTTCTTTTTTCCTCCTTGTGCTTTACACATGAGATGCCTCTCACCCTCATTGGCTTCCTGAAAATGGGTCCACCAGTCGCATAACTCCTGTATGTTCTCACCAGCCTGATTGCGTAATAGCATAAAGTCATAGGCCGCCCTGAACCTGGGGTGGGTAACCAGCCTGACCGGCCGCTTACCCCTTCTCTGTTCCAGCCTTGCCTGGAACACCCATATGTCGATCATCATCTGTCGAAATCGTTTTGGAATTGCCACCTGAGGGATTTGTTCACTAATAATATCTCTACCAGCCACCAGCAAAGATTGAAGAGGACTCAGTCCTGAGTCCAGTAAGGATGCTTTATGTCTGGCAACAGCAGGCCACAGTAAAACAGCAAATAAAAAGGCAGGTGTAACGGGTTTTTCTTCAGCGATTCGTTTATCTGTGTTTACCAATCCCTGTAGAACAAATTCTTGCACATACTCATTGTTACCCTTCATACAATCATGGGTCTGTAGAAATAAATGAGGGAAAAGATTAAATTCCATTAACAGCTGGAAAGTTTGTGCCGCATGTCCGGACATGAATAATTTCAGTATTTCATCAAATAGCCTGGCTGCAGGTACCATATCAAGTCTTTCACCCTGAGTCTGAATTTCATTTTTCAAACTGTCTTCAAGATGAAACCCCAGCTTTGCAGCAAATCGAATGGCGCGTAACATCCGAACAGGGTCTTCCTGTAAGCGAACTTCTGTTTTGCCGATCATTCTCAGGGTTCGATTTTTTAGATCCACCATACCCTGTGTGTAATCGATGACTGAGAAATCTGCGATATTGTAATACAATGCATTAACGGTGAAGTCCCGGCGGAAGGCATCCTCTTCAAGGGTCCCATAAACATTGTCCCGGATAATTAAACCGTCCTCCATCATGCCCTGTTCATCGGTTTCAGCCTGTTCATGGTGAGAACGAAAGGTCGCAACTTCAATAATTTCTCTACCAAAACGCACATGAACCAGCTTGAATCGACGCCCGATAATTCGACTATTACCAAACAGGGATTTAATCTGCTCTGGCAAGGCATCAGTCGCGATATCAAAATCTTTTGGTTTACCGCCCAATAGCAGGTCTCTTACACCTCCACCCACCAGATAGGACTCATAACCGGCTTTTTTAAGGCGATAGAGCACCTTCAGTGCACTCTCACTGATATTGGATCTCGAAATCGAGTGTTCAGGACGGGGAATAACGGGAACTATATGATTAATATCAATAAACCTTCATTTTATCGATCAGATTGATTTGTAAGCGATATGAATATCCATCGGAATACCGTCAAACTATCGCCAATAATTAATCAAATTATTTTAGACCGTATATCCAGTTGATTTCAAAGTATTTTGCATTTTTGTCAAATATTAACCCTCCTGAAATTTGCCTTTGTTCACACATAATTAGTTAAAGACTCCCCCTGTCAGGCCGAAGCAGACTTACAGATTAATTACTTGTTGGTTATGGAGTTGACGTTGTGAACAAGCTATTTCGAATTTCCCCCCTGCTGGCTGGCATTTTACTCGGTATGTTACCCGTCAGTGTAATCCAGGCTGCAACCTTTGGTACTTATGACCCCCGCTCTCTTGCCATGGGTGGAACCGGTGTCTCCCAGGCCAATATTGACCATGCGGCCTATTACAACCCTGCCCTGCTATCAGTAGCGCAAGATGATGATGATTTCAGCTTGTTGCTCCCAACCATCGGTATACGAGCCTATGACCCGAAAGATTTGATCGAGGCTGTTGAAAAATATCAGGATGGTAAATACGAAACCACGTTTAATAACTCAGTTGATTCATACAATAATGCTGTTACACCAACTGAAAAAGTAGCTGCAGCTAAAGCTGCTGCTGCATCATCAAAGCAGCTAGTAGATTCCCTGATTAATATGTCGGATAAGGAATTAGACTTTGAAATTCATGCGGGTGTTGGCGTAGCCATACCAAGCAAAGGACTGGGCTTTGCTATAACGGGAAGTGGTCGTCTAATGGGTGGGGCGGTTCTGAATGTTACTCCAGAGGATCAGCTCTTACTGAATAAATATGTTGATGCTTTAAATTGTGCTGCATTACTTGCAGATAACCCGGCAGATCCTTGTGGCCCAGTTGAGTTAGCGAAAACTGATCCAGTTCTAAATCCTGATGGTTCACTAAAGGACCCCAAAGGCAAATTAACCTCTAATGCCCGCTTACAAGGTATTATGGTTCTCGAAGGCGGTCTATCTATGGCCCATGAATTTGAGTCACTGGATAACTGGTCTATTGGTATCACACCAAAAACCACCCAGGTCACAACCTATGACTTTAAAATCGATATTGAAAATGCCGATCTCGATAAAGAAAAAGGCGAGCTTGAATATGAAGATTCCAATATTGATATCGGTATTGCCAAACGCCTCACTGAAGGTTGGAAGTTCGGGATGGTGGTTAAAAATGCCGTCAAAAAAGAATACAAAACCGTTCTTGGCAATACGATTGTTCTTGAACCCACTGCCCGTGCTGGTATTTCACATCACACCAACTGGACGACAATCGCCCTTGATGTTGATCTGACTGAAAATGAACGCACAGGTCTGACCAAGGAAAAAACCCAGTATGCCGCCCTTGGGATGGAGTTTGACCTTTCCCTGATTCAGCTGCGTGTTGGTGCACGTCATAACATGAGTGCGGAAGATGATCGCGAGGCTGACATGCTATCCGCAGGTATTGGCCTATATATCTTTGGCTTCCATGCCGACCTGGGAGTGGCCAAAAATGATGACGAACTGGCAGCTGCCCTGCAACTTGGTTTTCAGTTTTAAGCATCTCTCTTCCACTCACATGAGTGGAAGGGGTGATATTCCAGGGCAAGGGATCTAAATCATGCTGCGAAGAATTTATTTTACAATCCTAACTTTATTGATATATCAACCAGTGGCCAATGCACTGCCATTTGGCACTTTCGATCCACGCTCTCTGGCCATGGGTGGTACCGGTGTCAGCTCAGGCACCAGTGCAAATGCAAGTTATTACAATCCCGCATTGTTGGCACTGACCCGACAGGATGAAGATTTCAGCCTGGAAGCCCCAGTCCTTGGAGCACGTATTGCTGACCCTGAAAACCTGGAAGATGCACTGGATGCATATCAGGCTGCTAACCATGAAGCCAAAATGACAACCGCGATTAACGACTTTAATACTACACCGAGTGTTGCAAATGCCAATGCCGCATCTGACGCCCTCACTAATCTTGATACTGGTATTAAGAGTCTTTCGAATAAACCTGTAATTCTTGAAGCCAATCTGGGGGTTGTGATTGGTGTTCCAAGCCCAGATTTTGGAGTCAGCATTGCTACCAATTTTCGTGCCCTGGCCGGTGTTGAGCTGAACTACACCACTGAAGATAGTGCTTTAATCAATGCTTACGCAACAGAACTCTCAAGTGTTGCAAGTGGTAATCTCCCAAATGTCAGTGACACCAACCTGTATAGCGGTGGTCAACTACGTGACATCTCTGGTCGATTAACCTCAACCATCAATGTACGAGGCGCCCTGATTCAGGACACCGGTATTTCGATTGGAACCATGTTTAATCTTGGTGGTGTAAATTTAGCCATGGGTATTACCCCCAAGACAGTGGACTTCACCACCTATGATTATGCGATTGGTATGCAGGAAGCCGATATTGATGAAGATTTGGGAAAAATAGAATATTCCGATGCTAATGTTGATGTTGGTCTTGTGGCCCATCTTGGTGGCGGGATTAAATTTGGTGTGGTAGGTAAAAACCTTGTTCAACGTTCCTATACAACCGCCCTGGGTAATGAGATGGTGTTAAAGCCTCAGGTTCGAGCCGGTATATCGCATCACACCTTCATGACAACATTCGCTATTGATGTGGATGTTACCCAAAATGAACCTCTCGGTCTTGATGAAAAAACTCAGTATGTGGGTGCTGGCCTGGAAATCAACCTGATTGACACTTTGCAGGTCCGCTTAGGTATCAAAGAAAATCGACTGGCCACAGTGACTGATAAAGACAAAACGGTTAAATCAGTCGGCCTGGGGTTCTCTCCCTTTGGAATCCACATCGACCTGGCCTATGCAGAAAGTGAAGCAGAAAAAGCTGCATCACTACAGTTCGGCTTCCAGTTCTAAGCTTAAAATTGCAAGCCTAGCTGTAAGGCTGCGGCCAGTTCATCATCATTTTTTGCCACCCCCAGGTCTACATGAAACCCAGCCAGATAAACACCTAAACCTGCAGATAGTAAATTTGCCTGGCGTCCATCATTTGCACTAAGATTATGTCGGCCACCAATCCTTAGCTGAATAATTGACAAATCAAACTCCATTCCTAATCCGGCATAGCGGGTTTTTTCTCCAGTTAATCCGAGACGTTTATTTTCTGTCAGATCAATATCCAGTGCGACAGTTGTCCAGTTGGTATGATGAGATACACCTGCCCTGACCGCTGGTTCCAGAGTTATCGTATTACCAAGCACAGTTTTATATTCTTTCTTGATAGCATTTTTTATAACTCCACCAATCTTCCAGCTACCATTAAGCCTTTTGGCAAACCCGATATCAAGATTAGTATCATCATACTCTTGCTTACCTTTTTCTTTATCAATTTCTGAATTTTCAACCGTGATATCTTGATAATCATAGGTACTGACATTGACAGATTTTGGCGTAATGCCAATAGACAAATCACCTAGTGAGGAAAATTCATGGGATAGTGATATCCCAGACTCAACAATTACCGCCCCCTGAATTCTAGCCCGAGATGTTAGTTGTGACTTGGCATCACAAAAACTGGTTCCACAAACTACATTAGCCGGGTGTGGGTCATCAAAACTGGCGTTATCAGCAAAATCCTGCGCTGCCTTAATATAATCCTGCATTAAAACCTTATCTGCTTCCGATATATTAACTACAACCCCGCTCATGGCACGGCCACTGGCAATAAATGCAAAACCAAGGGACTTACTGGGAATGGCCAACCCAATTCCTGCATGGATCTCAAAATCCAGCTCCTTATCTGACAAAGCCACAAAACTGTCTCTAAGTCGCTGAGCATTCGCGACTATCAACAGGGCACTCGCCTGAGCATCAACTGGTGTCACTGCATTCTCAAACTGATTCACCGCATCCTGCATTGCAGTTTCATATTTACCATCCTGATGGTCTTCAAGCGCTTCGAGAAAGTTTTCCGGGTCATAGATTCTCGCCCCAATCGTTGGGATCAACAGACTGAAATCATCATCCTGCTGAGAAATGGATAACAAGGCTGGGTTGTAATAGGCGGCATGATCAATATTGGCCTGAGATACACCCGTTCCTCCCATTGCCAGAGAGCGTGGGTCGTATGTTCCAAACGTGGCAGCAATGGAAGAGCCGGACAAAGCCAGAAAAAGAAATATTGAAGTAACAGCAAATCTTATAATTAACTGCATTCATCCACCCAAAAGTTAGTTGGTTTTAATAGTACAGAGTTCTACCAAAATCTATCAGGTGAGACTGAATAAATGAAGACAAAATGTCTCAGTTCGACTAATTAGTGAATTGAATAAGGCGATATTTCATCCCAGAGCACTATGCTCTGGAAAAAATATCTATAGAGGGGGAAAAGACTAAAATATTTCTTCTTCGATAATATCAAAGTCATGTTCATCAGACGCCAGACCGGCTCTCGCGGCATCTACGGTGTTCAGCAGGGCTTCATAGGCTGTAGCCTCATTCAGAACCTCCGCTGTAAGTGCTTCATCCATATAGTATTCGGTGCTGTTCTGTTCAACATGAACATCATTCATAAACATCATACTGCTCCTGTAATAATTTCAACAGTTGCCATATTGTGAGCAAGTACCTTGCCAAAATATATCTTATTGTTTTTATTGATATTTATAGTATTAGATCTTTACTTTGTTAAAAATATCGACAATGTATGTGACCAAAATTAGCCACAGTAATAGTAACCATTAAATTAAGGCCTTATCGGTCAGGTACTTAGATAAAATCCAGGCTGTCAGAATTACCGACACTACTATCTCATTGAAAAACATAAAAAAACCGACCTGCTAGAGGTCGGTTTAGATTTACGAAAATATGTAAATGAGGCTTAATCAAAATCTGCTGTCAACGAGTCACGAACAGCCCTGTCAATCGGCTCGATAGCGACATTGTAGTTCTCATGGTCAACCCCTATCGCAATATCTGCGCCCGCTTTGGCTGCAGCAACCATCTCATCGCTGAATTCAAAGCGCATAAAATGGACCGATGAGGTCTTTTCCGCGTTATCTCTCTCCAGGTCTTCATCGGCAATAGCATAGCTCTTGTCAAAGTCTTTCACCTGGATCCAGACCTTGTCCTCAATACCAATCAATTTGGCCAGAGCGACCTTACGTTCCTCCACATCTTCATACTCAACCATAAATGTGGCCTTGAGGTTTTTACCATCAGGGATCAGCGGATTGTAGGCATCCAGTTCTTCCTGAATGGCTTCTTTTTCAAAAATCTTTTCGATGCGCAACATTTCCTGAATCTGGTATTGCATGGTCAGGCGGTTTTCAAAATAGAGCGTGACATGCTCTCCCAGATGTACCTGCCGGGTCTTTTTATGTTCCAGCACTTTGGCACGAAACTCAGCACGCTTTTCGGCGTATTCTTCCAGACTAAATAGTTCTTCTTTTGCTAAATGGGCCATGTTAATCACCTATCTCAATTTCATTAAATACCATAGGCCTTGCGGATCAGGCTAATGGGATGTTCAGGCTGACGACCATCTTTCAAGCCATTTTCAATTTGATGACCAGCCATAGGACAGTCACTACCATAATGATCGGCCTCGGCCTGTTTAACCTTGTTTACCACCGGACGGGCGATCTTCATCGAAGCCTGGTGGAATTCTTTTTTCACGGCATAGGTTCCATCGTGACCGGAGCAACGCTCAATAGGCTCTACCGTGGTATCGGGCACCAGTTGTAGCATGTCTCGGGTCTTCATACCGATGTTCTGTACCCGCTGGTGACAGGCAACATGGTACGACACCTTACCGAGGGAATTCTTAAACTCGGTATTCAGCTTGCCTTCTTTGTGACGTAGCATCAGGTACTCGAAGGGGTCATACATGGCCTCTTTCACCTTCTGCACATCAGCATCATTGGGGAACATCAGGGGCAGTTCCTGCTTGAACATCAGGGCACAGGAAGGCACCGGTGCAACAATGTCCCAACCCTCATCAACCAGTTTAGCCAGCACTGGAATATTGGCCTCTTTGGCCTTTTGTACCGATTCAAGATCCCCCAGTTCCAGCTTGGGCATACCACAACATTGCTCTTTCTCGGCCAATGTCACAGGGATCTCGTTGTGTTCAAACACGGCCACAATATCTTCACCCAGGTGGGGTTCGTTGTAGTTACCATAGCAAGTGGAAAACAATGCCACTTTACCTTTGGTGGTCTCACCGGGTTGTACTTCATGGGTGGACTTGTGGCCAGAAAGTCGCTTGCGCAGAGTCGCGCTGTGGTATTTGGGTAATTTGGCATCGGCATGCACGCCTAAAGTTGCCTCCAACACCTTACGCACTGGTTTAATACTGTTTGCAGCATTAACCGTGTTGACAATAATTGGAATACCAATCGTTTTGCCAACCACATCGGTCGAGGTCAGCAATTTGTCTCGCAGGCTTGCACCCTGCTTCTTAAACTTGAAGGCCTTGGCACGCAGCATTAAGTGAGGAAAATCGAGGTTCCACTCATGGGGTGGAACATAAGGACACTTGGTCATATAGCAAAGGTCGCAGAGATAGCAGTGATCCACCACCTTCCAGTAGTCTTCTTTAGCAACGCCATCAACTTCAAAAGTCTCTGATTCATCAACCAGGTCAAATAAGGTTGGAAAAGACTGGCACAGGCTGACACAACGACGACAACCATGACAGATGTCATAAACCCGTTCCAGTTCTTTAAATAAAGAATCTTCGTTATAGAAATCTTCACTCTGCCAATCCAGTGGATGACGAGTCGGTGCCTCCAGGCTGCCTTCTCTGACGCTCATCTAAGTGCCCCGTAGAATTCGTTAGAAATAGTAATTTTGGAATGATCTATTAAAGATATCTGGCCGAAGCAAAATGCCCCGGCCGTGATATCAAACCTGATTAACCGTCCAGGTTGTCCAGCGCTTTCTGGAAACGGTTAGCGTGTGAACGCTCAGCCTTGGCAAGGGTTTCAAACCAGTCCGCGATTTCATCAAAACCTTCATCACGGGCAGATTTAGCCATACCAGGGTACATATCAGTGTACTCGTGTGTTTCACCAGCAATTGATGCTTTCAGGTTATCGGCCGTACCACCAATGGGCATGCCAGTAGCAGGGTCACCGACAGCTTCCAGATATTCCAGATGACCATGGGCATGGCCAGTTTCACCTTCAGCCGTTGAGCGGAATACCGCTGCGACATCGTTATAACCTTCTACGTCAGCCTTGGCTGCGAAGTAGAGATAACGACGGTTAGCCTGAGATTCGCCAGCAAAGGCATCCTTCAGACTCTGTTCAGTTTTACTACCTTTCAGATCTGCCATAACAGTTCCTCCGTCTATTGTGTATACTCTGCTCGTTTGAGCGGTTAAAATTTAGACTTATTCTAAATTAGAATGAAGAAGATAGAGTAAGCCCATTTTTATGTCAAGACTTAATCCAGAACCATCAGGTGAAACAGAGAGAAAATACTCTATTCAACTGATTTTTTTGGTTATTTAGTTAAATTTGACCCCTAATATAAAGTGAGCTAACTTAGCCGCCCTCAAATCTGTTTGCCAGGACCTGAATCATCTTATGCCCAAAAAATCAGCCAAAAAGTCAGCTACCAAAGCCAGCCCAGAGAGCTTCGAGACTGCCCTGGCGGAACTAGAGCAACTGGTCGAGAAAATGGAAAAAGGCGATCTCTCTTTGGAAGAATCCATGACTGATTTTCAACGTGGTATAGAACTGACCAAACACTGTCAGGCAACCCTGAAGGCCGCCGAACAAAAGGTGCAAATACTGGTGGAACAGGGTAATTCTGGCAAACTGGCCCCTTTTGACGCCGAAGACTAACCAGACTGAACAAAAAACTTTGCTGACTGTGTCCCTACAAAACCTCATGCAAGACTGGCAACAGCGTGTCGATACGGCGCTGGAGACATTCCTGCCAAAAGACAACACCATTCCAACCGACCTACACGCAGCCATGCGGTATTCAGTCCTGAATGGTGGTAAGCGTGTCAGACCCTGCCTGGTCTATGCCGCAGGTCTGGCGGCTAATGCAGATGATGCTGGACTTGATGCTACGGCCTGTTCTGTAGAACTTATTCATGCCTATTCACTCATCCATGATGATTTGCCTGCCATGGATGATGACGATCTGCGCCGGGGCAAACCTACCTGCCATAGGGCCTTTGATGAGGCCACTGCCATCCTGGCAGGTGATGCCCTGCAGGCCCTAACCTTTCATATACTGGCCCAATTTTTACCCCCCACCATTCCGGCTGAACAACGCATTGAGATGCTCAATATGCTGGCTGTGGCCAGTGGGTCCCGTGGCATGGCAGGTGGACAGGCCATTGATCTGGCCTCAGTGGGGAAACAGCTGACTATAGCGGAACTGGAAAATATGCATATCCACAAAACGGGGGCCCTGATCCGTGCCAGCGTCAAGATGGGGGCCATGTGTAGTCCGCAGATAGATACCAGGTCACTGGATAAACTGGATCACTATGCCAAATGTGTTGGACTGGCCTTCCAGATTCAGGACGATATTCTTGATGAAATTGCTGACACAGAGACTTTAGGCAAAACTCAGGGTGCCGATAAAGCCTTGAATAAACCCACTTATCCTGCCCTGCTTGGTCTGGATGAATCTCGTAAAATGGCCCTGGATCTTTACCAGGAGGCCATTGATAGTCTGGCAGGTTTTGATGAACAGGCCGAACCGCTACGCTGGCTCGCCAAATATATTGTTGACCGAAAAAATTAGGTTTATTTTTCCCTGGCCAGGCCAGGCTCAGGCTTGCATGTTCAGGCCGATGGTTTCATCATTAGGTTCCCTGACAGGACGACGAATGCTATGGCCCCTCAATCCACATTTCCACTACTTGAATCCATTGATGATCCCGTCCAGCTGCGCCAACTAAAAGAAGGCCAGCTGCAATCCCTGTCGGATGAGCTACGTGAATTCATCATACAGACAGTCAGCCATACTGGTGGCCATCTCGCTGCGGGGCTTGGCACAATTGAATTAACCGTGGCCCTGCATTACGTGTTTAATACACCTGATGATCGTTTGGTCTGGGATGTAGGCCACCAAAGCTATCCTCACAAAATTCTGACTGGACGCCGCAAACAAATGGATTCCCTGCGACAGAAAGATGGCCTGTCCGGATTCCCCCGTCGTGGTGAGAGCCCTTACGATACTTTCGGCGTTGGCCACTCCAGCACCTCCATCAGTGCCGCACTGGGTATGGCATTAGCCAGCAAATATAAAAATGAGTCTCGTGATGTGGTTGCCGTCATAGGTGATGGTGCCATGACGGCCGGGATGGCCTTTGAGGCCCTCAACCATGCAGGGGATCTGGATGCCAATCTGCTGGTCATCCTTAATGATAATGACATGTCCATTTCCCAGAATGTGGGAGGCCTGTCCAACCATCTGGCCAGGGTACTTTCCGGCAAGTTTTACGCCTCCATGAGAGAGGGCAGTAAAAAAGTTCTGAGTACCATCCCCTCGGTATGGGAACTGGCCCGTCGCACCGAAGAACATGTCAAGGGTATGGTCGTCCCAGGAACTCTGTTTGAGGAACTGGGTTTTAACTATATTGGCCCCATCGACGGGCACGATATGGAGACCCTGGTCAAGACACTAAAAAATCTGCACAAACTTAAAGGACCACGCTTTTTGCATGTGGTGACCAAAAAAGGCAAAGGCTTTAAACCCGCCGAGGACAATCCCTGTACCTATCATGGAGTGGGTCCCTTCCATCCTGAATCGGGGAAACTGGAAAAGTCCTCTGCCACGGGTCCCAGCTACACCCAGGTCTTCGGTGACTGGCTATGTGACATGGCCCGACTGGATAACCGTCTGGTTGGCATCACCCCCGCGATGCGTGAAGGCTCCGGCCTGGTGAAATTTTCAAAAGAGTTCCCAGATCGGTACTACGACGTGGGGATCGCAGAACAACATGCTGTGACCCTGGCGGGCGGTCTGGCCTGTGAAGGACTCAAACCTGTCGTGGCCATTTACTCCACATTTCTGCAACGTGGCTATGACCAGTTAATACATGATATTGCCCTGCAGAACCTGCCGGTGCTTTTTGCTATCGACCGTGCTGGAATCGTTGGACCCGATGGTGCTACCCATGCCGGCAGTTTTGACCTCAGTTATCTGAGATGCATCCCCAACATGATGTTAATGGCCCCAGCCGATGAAAATGAATGTCGGCAAATGCTCTATACCGGCTTTAACCATCAGGGACCAAGTGCCGTTCGCTACCCTCGTGGTCAGGGCCCTGGTAGCAATATTGAAAGCAAGATGACTGATATACCTATCGGCAAAGGCCAGATCCGTCGCCAGGGTAAATCTGTTGCCATCCTGTCCTTTGGTGCCATGCTGGATACGGCTCTGGAAGTCGGCCAACAGATCAATGCCACGGTGGCCAATATGCGCTTCATCAAGCCAATTGACCAGGAACTCATTACGGAACTGGCTGAACAGCATGACCTCCTCATCACCCTCGAAGACAATGTAATTCAGGGTGGTGCCGGTAGTGCTGTGAATGAATGCCTGTTGGCAAATGGATTAGATAGCCATATAATAAATATGGGGTTACCGGATGAATTTCAGGAGCATGGCAGTCGAAGCGAATTATTAGCTGACGCAAACTTGACCGCAGATGATATAATCGCGCGGATTGAAGATTTTAAACAGCTACCCCTTGCCAAACACTTAACACTCGCATAAAGTCCCACCTTCGCAGTCAGGTATTATTATGAACGCCGTATACACGATTAAAATCATTACCGATTTTGCTGCTGCGCATTTACTACGGGACTACGAAGGTGAATGCAGTCGTCTACACGGACATAACTGGAAGGTCGAGGTTGAAGTCATTGCCCGAGTCCTTAACGAGGTTGGCATGGGTGTGGACTTCAAAGACATCAAAGCCGTCACCCGTGAGGTCATTGGTTCCATGGATCACCAAAACCTGAATGACCTGCCGCCGTTTGACAAGATTAACCCGACAGCGGAAAACCTGGCAGCACATATATATAAGCTACTGGGTACAAAACTGAACGATGATCGGGCACAGGTATCAGCAGTCACCATCTGGGAGACCGAACGGGCCTGTGTAAAATACACTGAAGAGATTTAGAGAACCTCAACCATGAGCCAGGTAATTGAAGAAGTGATTGAAGACGTACAGAACCGAGAAGACACCCGCCGCATTCCGATTAACAAAGTTGGCATCAAGGATATTCGTCATCCCGTACGAGTTAAGGATCGCAGTGTCGGAGAACAGCACACCATTGCTTCTTTCAACATGTACGTTAACCTGCCCCATAACTTCAAGGGAACCCACATGTCTCGCTTTGTGGAAATCCTCAATAACCATGAACGTGAAATCTCGGTTCAATCCTTCAAAGAGATGATGGAAGAAATGGCCGAGCGTCTTGAGGCCGAGTCCGGTCATATCGAAATGTCCTTCCCCTACTTCGTCAACAAGACCGCCCCTGTCTCCGGTGTACAGAGCCTGATGGATTACGATGTCACCTTTATTGGTGACATTGTCAATGGTCAGCACCAGATGAACATCAAGGTCGTGGTACCGGTGACCAGTCTCTGCCCCTGTTCCAAGAAGATCTCAGACCGTGGCGCTCACAATCAGCGTTCTCACGTGACCGTCAGTGCCCGAGTGATTGATTTTGTCTGGATTGAAGAGATCATTGATATGGTGGAAAACGAGGCCTCCTGCGAACTGTTTGGCCTCTTGAAACGTCCGGACGAAAAACACGTTACTGAACGTGCCTATGATAATCCCAAATTTGTCGAAGACATGGTGCGTGATGTGGCAGCCGTACTCAATAGTGATGAGCGTATTTCAGCCTATGTTGTAGAATCAGAAAACTTTGAGTCCATCCATAATCATTCAGCCTATGCCCTGATTGAAAAAGACAAATTTGCGGACGAACTGAAAGAATCCTGATTAATGTGTAAGTTGTAATTGCAACAGGTTTCCTTCGCGTTGCATTTTAACGTGTTTTAAAAAAGACATCCCCAATAAAATGGTTGAAGGGCCTGCCCCTTCAACCACTGCACCATCAACATTTTTTAATTCAATATCCCCGATCTTGACACTATCGAGTTTGACTTCCCATGTATTGACCACGCCACTTGCTGTGCGGGCGACATTTCGCCTTCCCTTGTATCGATAATTAATGCCCAAACGCTCCGCATGAGTGGTACCCATGGCAACAGTACTGGCACCGGTATCGATCATAAGGTTTACCGGATAGCCATTAATTAAACCTGTCGTTTGATACATGCCACGATTGGCCCAGATTTTTGCTTCGGTGATTTTCTTTTTACCAGAGCTGGTTGAAACTGCCTGATGTGAACTGAGCGTGAGTCGTTGCCGTTTACCATTAATTTCAAGTATGGCTTGCTCACTATTTGAAGAAATTAATTTAATGCCATCAGGTGTGGTTTCACCGGTTCGCAATTTATGCCGTGTGTCATCAACCTTAATGATGGCCATGTCCTTAAATAATCCCAACACCAATATTTCAGATGCCGACAGAGCTCCTGCCATCAACAAGAAACTAATAAGGGTAATAACATATCCGTGTATTTTCATCCCAGTACTAACTCAATTAGTATTTCATTTACCTATCGAACCTTGTACCGTTTGCCGCTTGTTTTTCTCAGATCAACCAGTACTCGATCCTTGCTCCAGCCATGCACCTTGTCATGGGCCTCTACATAGACTTTAGTCGTTTTTGTGGGAATGTTAATCCCGGAAAGGCTACGGGTAAAAGGTTGTTCATCAACATGGGGGTGCCAGAGAGTGCGAGTGCCAAGAACATTGCCCTTTGTATCGACAATACGCCAGGCATCAGCATAGTGCTTCCAGCCAGTATCACCATGCTCAAGGGTAACGTTGGCTGTCCAGTCTGCCGAACTCTTCTGAAACTCGACATGGCGAATACTGACATCACCTGCCAGTGAAACTGAACTGATAAATAAACAAGATATAACCAAAAAAACTTTACTAAACATAGCTTCACCCCTCTACAGCAAGAATAAAATAATTTGTAAAATAATCGCAGCAAAAATGCCGGCGATCACATCATCCAGCATAATGCCTAGGCCACCATGAATATTTTTATCCAGTTGCCGAATGGGCCAGGGCTTCCAGATATCAAACAACCTGAATAAGGCAAAACCAATGGCAATATTCATTAAGGTCGCAGGCACCATGAACATGGTTATTAAATAACCCACTATCTCATCCCAGACGATGCCACTGTGATCATGCACTCCCAATGCCTGACTGGTATAAGAGCACAGCACAATACCGAGTAAGGCCATGCCGAGTGAAATTAAAACATAAGTCGATATTGAAAACTGTGATAACAACAGAAAAACAGGGATCGCTGCCAGAGTCCCGAATGTTCCAGGGGCAAACGGCATATACCCGCTGCCAAATCCAAAACTCAGAAAGTGTGCCGGATTAAGTAATAGCTTAACAGGAAGTCTTTTGGCTGATTGCTTCATAGTTTATGCAAAATGCTCATATCCAGATTGAGTAACAGTATCAATCAGATTACCCGCATGATGCAATCTGAGTCCTGGCTGTTGTTCTATTGTTCCAATACAGGTGATTAATACACCGGTACGATTAGATATGGTATGTATATCCTGTTGCCTGTCTGGAGATACACAAAAACAAAGCTCGTAATCATCCCCGCCAGTTAGCGCTAGATGATAACGGCTATCATCTTTATCACATTGCGCTTGCAAGGTATCAGATAAAGGCAACTGGGCCCTATCCACACTGGCCCCTACACCACTGCTATCCAGAATATGTCCAAGATCGGCCAACAGTCCATCTGAAACATCGATACAGGCCGATGCTATATCAAGTAAAGCATGCCCCACTTCAAGACGTGGTTGAGGGCGATTGAGTTTATCAATCAATTGAGGGGTTACAGGATAAATGTCAGGATGTTGCAGACCTTTCAGTCCCAGGGCCGCGTCTCCTAATGAACCTGTCACGTAAATGAGATCACCTTCATTGGCGCCATCACGTTTGAGGGCTTTGCCTTCTGGTAACAGTCCAGCAACCTGGATGGTCACCGTCAATGGGCCCTGAGTGGTGTCACCACCAATAAGCTGTACATTGTATTGATCAGCCAGGGAAAACAACCCACTTGCAAAATTTTTCAGCCAGTCAGTGTTAGATTCCGGGAGGGTTATCCCCAAAGTAAACCAGGCGGGTTCTGCCCCCATGGCTGCCAGATCACTTAGATTCACGGCCAGGGCTTTATAGGCAACGTCTTCTGCTGAAGTTTCAGTTGGGAAGTGTACCCCGGCGACCAGGGTATCCAAGGCAATAGCCAGTTGCTTTGATTGGGGAACAGTAATGATGGCTGCATCATCACCAATTCCCAGGCAGACATCATCGCGAACCGTTTTCTGTTTTTGAAAATATTCTTTAATAATGTCGAATTCAGATTGGGGCATGCGCCTTCATCCAGTTAGTTTATTTTTTTCTGGTACTGACCTCTGTGGCCCGCAGGCTGCCCGCCAGTTTATCCAGGATGCCATTGATAAACTTATGCCCCTGATCGGCACCGAAGGTCTTGGCCAGTTCCACCCCTTCATTGATCACCACACGATAGGGAACATCCAGACGGTTTTTTAACTCATAGGCCGACAGGCGTAAGATGGCATGTTCCACCCGATCGATTTCATCCAGCGGCCTTGTCAGCATGGGTGTAATCGTGGCATCCAGTTCTTCTGCCTGTTCGATGACACCCGTGATCAGCTCACAAAAGTATTCCTTATCGACAGTTTTGTCTTTCTTGTCTTCCAGGAAGCGTTTGTGGATCTCACTCTCACCGGTACCGGTCATTTGCCATTCGTACAGGGCCTGTACCGCGAGGCGGCGCGCACGGTTGCGAGCTTTACTCATAAATTGTTTATCAACTCTAGTCGAAGTTACGCAGCAGATTAACCATCTCGATGGCAGAAACTGCGGCTTCACCACCTTTATTGCCGGCCTTGGTACCGGAACGTTCGATGGCCTGTTCAATGGTATCGACAGTGAGAACACCGAAGGAAACCGGAATATCTTTTTGCATCATGGTCATGGCCATACCTTTAACACATTCACCGGCCACATAATCGAAGTGTGGTGTACCACCGCGAATCACAGCACCCAGTGCAATAATGGCATCATACTTTTTGCTGTTAGCCATACGCTGAATGGCCAGTGGTAGTTCAAAGGCACCGGGTACGCGCACGATCTCGATATCGTTTTCATCACAGCCGTGACGCTTCAGGGTATCAATCGCCCCTTCGAGCAGGTGTTCCACCACAAAACTGTTAAAACGTGCCACTGCCAGACCAAAGCGGGCACCTTTGATTGTGAGTTCACCTTCAATTGTTTTAATCGGCATAACAAATTTCCTTTAAATAAAATTCTTTATTCTTGAACATATTCTGTTACTTCCAGGTCGAAGCCTGATAGTGCATGCATTTTCTTCGGTGCACTGAGTACTCGCATCTGCTTCACACCGAGATCACTGAGGATCTGAGCACCGATACCAAAGGTACGCAGGTCTTCTTTATAATCTTTTAAAATTTCCTCGCCCTTGTCCTGTTTATCATAGCTGCTAATCTGCCCAGCCAGTACATCGGACTCTTCATGCAGGCGTAGGACTATCACAATGCCTTTGCCTTCTTTGGCAATGCGACACATGGCATCGCGCAGGGGCCAGCCACAATCTTCACGCAGACTACCCAGCATGTCGCAGAGCGTGTTTTCTACATGCACTCGCACCAGCGATGGTTCATCCGGATTTATATCGCCCATCACCAATGCCAGATGCACCTGGCCATCAATCGTATTCTTATAGGCATGTAGACGGAATTTGCCACAATCGGTTGGCAGGTCTGAGCTGGCCACCAGTTCGACGGTTTTTTCATTTTCCATGCGGTAATGAATCATGTCCGCTACGGTGCCGATCTTCAAATTATGCTGCTCGGCAAATTTTTCCAGATCGGGACGACGCGCCATGGTGCCATCTTCATTGAGGATCTCGACAATCACAGCAGCAGGCTCCAGATTGGCCATGCGGGCAAGATCGCATCCGGCTTCCGTATGACCGGCACGAGTCAACACTCCACCAGGCTGAGCTTTCAATGGAAAGACATGACCCGGCATGACGATATCAGTGGGTTTGGCATCTTTGGCCACCGCGGCACGGATGGTTACTGCCCGATCAGCAGCCGAAATACCGGTAGTCACCCCTCTAGCCGCTTCAATAGATAAGGTAAAATTGGTGGAATGCAGATCATTATTGCTCTTGACCATCAGGGGCAAGTCCAGCTGTTCACAACGCTCCTGGGTCAGGGTCAGACAGATCAGGCCGCGACCATAGGTGGCCATGAAGTTAATATCATCGGCCCGCACCATCTCAGCGGCCATAATGAGATCGCCTTCATTTTCACGATCCTCGTCATCCATCAGGATCACCATCTTGCCCTGGCGGATGTCTTCGACGATCTCTTCAATACTGTTCAGTTGCATAATCGACTCTTACTTCACTTCGATACTCATTTTATAAATCCGTGCTCGGCCAGCATCTGCATGTTGATACCCCCGGTACCGGGCTCGGCCGCCTTGTCCCCCAGCAGCAGGCGCTCCAGGTAGCGGGCAATTATATCCACTTCCAGGTTCACGTGATCACCTATTTGCATATTTCCCATGGTGGTTTCCTGCAGGGTATGGGGCACGATATTGAGGGTAAACTCGGCCCCGGACACAGAATTGACCGTCAGACTGATGCCATCCACGGTGATCGAACCCTTTGCGGCAATATATTTGGCCAGTTCATCAGGGGCCTTGATGTGAA
>Ga0224506_10000257_pt1 | contig 50358 bp, 40 predicted proteins | sample SF_Jan12_sed_USG_2_FD_169108 | JGI IMG/M metagenome (GOLD analysis project Ga0224506, IMG submission 169108) | Sediment microbial communities from San Francisco Bay, California, United States - SF_Jan12_sed_USGS_8_1 | ecosystem: Environmental > Aquatic > Marine > Sediment | place: USA... | reverse complement strand
CTCGGTATCGATACTTGCTAGTGCCAGTTTGGGTAAGTCGACTTGTTCAGTATCCGGATATTGTAAGGCATTAGGTTTACAACTCTGTACACAGGGCCAGTCATTACAAAGGTGACAGGCACTATTTAATAAATCAAGAGCAGGTGTTGCTACAATATCCGGCCCCAGTCGGGTGGCAAGGGGAAAAATCGTTTTATGTGGGCAGGCATCAATACAGTCTGAACATCGTGTACAGGCCAGCAGAAATTCCAGTTCCGGCAGAGCAAACGGTGGGCGTATCCAGTTAACTTTTGCCGTGACCTTTTTTTCAGCCTGCTCAACCGCCACTTCCGTGACCTTGCCGATGCCTCGTCTTAAAAAATCTCGCCTGTCCATTTACATTCTCATGACCATGGGTTGTATAAGTAGCCACAGGTTAAACAGTGACACGCCTGAAATCAGAACCAGCATACCCGATTTGATCACGGTGTTAACAGCGCTATGTGTTATAGCAAGGCTATCCATTCGCTGTAATAGTATGCGTATTGCAAACCAGAAGCCAAACATCATCAAGCCGGCCTGTAGGGCAAACAGAATGTCCTGTGAGATTAACGGGTTCATATGACGCAGATGAACTTCATGGTGGCTGAGTGGCAGTGTGCCACTACCCAGTGGGTTAAGAAAAACCTCGGTGATACCACGGCTCTCACGAACCAGATGATTCAGGTTATGGGCCAGGTGATAGGCAAAGGCCAGGGGTAAAAAGGCCATACCAAACAGGGCAAACAGACGTTTAAACTCCAGCTCCTGATCGCTTAACAGAAACTGAATAAGTTTGATAATGAAGGCAAACATTCCGATGGGCACCATGAGGCTGATGAACATGCCACTGCTAAAACTCCACAGTAATTGGCCGGAGTCACCGATCATTTGTGCCCATTGACTGATCCATGCCTCCCATACCGGCAACATGGTGATGCCATGAAAACTGGTCAGGGCCACCAGGATCAGAATAAACCAACTTTCATCCCAGCTTGGTCTGACGTGATAGATGGCCTCGGCACCGCTTTTGCGAATGGCCCAGTTAACATTCTGGTAGGGGCAGCTTTGGGTGCAGGCCCCACAACTGGTACAGAAGGTGTTCTGTTGACTGCGACCGATCACCAGGTGGGTCGGGCAGGGTTCGATATCTTCCGTGCCTTTAAAACATTCCAGGGTTTTACAGTCGGCGCAAATGTTTTGATCCACCGGGCGCAGGGCAAGCGGTGACAGGCTGGCATAAAAGCCAATGGTACGTCCGACAGAACAGAAGTAACGACAGAAGGCCTTGCGTTCATAGATCACCTGGGACAATACCGCCAGAATCACGATGACAAGAGACAGGATGGCGGTGGCATAGGGACTCACCGTCAGACCAAAACCCAGTTCCAGCCAGGTCAGGGCGATAAACATCGCACTGGCCAGCCAGATATTGCGGATGGATTTTGGGACACGTAAATTGAAACTGTTGATGTTGCTGCCACGTCGCCATAAACGTAATCGTACCAGCCAGGTTGCCAGTACATCCCAGGGACAGACTGCGCACCAGGCGCTACCCAGAAAATAAGTCGCGATGATCAGGCCGGTCCACCACAGGGTCCAGGTCAGGGTGGTAGCAAGATTTCGTTCTGCGATAGGTGTACCAAACAGGCCACTGATGATCACCAGTAAAAAGATCGCCACAAACATAAACCGAAACAACAACAGCACCCAGGGCCGGGTCACCATGGTATGAAGAGCCTGTCCTATGAAAGGAAGTTTGCGCAAAGAAATATGACGGGGCCGATATGCCACGGGTTTACCAACAAGACTCCAGGCGATGATCAACAGCATAAATATTAATACCACCGACACCCAGTTATCCGACAGGCCGGGATGCATCATCATGCCTTCGGTCTTTAACTTGAAACTATCCAGACTTAACATGAGATTGTGTTATTCGGTTTCGGCATGATGCCGACCGGTTTTCATGCGTTGCAAACGTCGGCGTTGAATCACATTGACACTGATGAGAATAAGAAAGATTATTGCCACACTGACTCCCAGAGGACCAATGGGTAAAGGTTCACCGATGCGTAATGGGAAGTCGATAATATAAGGTTCGCCACCGGATTCAAATTCGGCCCGGATAATATAATTACCGTCCTCGGAAATAATAAAACCCTGTCGAAAAACACTATCGTCGGACATCTGGCTGCCGATGGTTTCAATCTTTGAACTGAACCAGCTATCATCCATGACACTAAAGGTCACTTTACCGGTAAAAGACTGGCCATTATCGATGCGTGAGGCATAGAGGTTGACCCTGCCCGGTTCATTGGCCTTGGGAAAGGCAGGAAAGGCCATATAAGTGACATAGTAGTCACCGATCTGGGTCTCGACTTGCATACTGGGCGGGGTGTTGGAATCTTCGCCCAGGCTATATGAAGGGCGACCTAACACATGATGAGCAAGGGCATGTAAAGAAAGGCTGACACCTAAAAGTACTAAAATCGTTTTGATAAAACTATTTTTGTTCATTATCTTATAACTATTCATAAACCTTACGTCTTATCCCCATGCCATGTCTCGCTATCGTCGGTTCACTACGATCGACTATCCGGATTGGCAAACTGGGTTCAGGGCATACTTCAACACACAGTCCACATCCCACGCAAGCCTGTTTAACAATAGGCCGATAGACATTACCAAACTCATAACTGATGGCATCATTCCCCAGAGGACAGATGCTGACACAGGCACCACATATCCCCCTGTCTACCCAGGGATAGCAGGCCACGCGATCGATCTGAGCGATGCCCATCTTAATTTCTCGCAGTGGAATCACGCTAAGGGCATCAGTGGGACATATCTCCATACACCTGGCACACAGGATACAGGCCTTCTCGGCAGGATCGATATAAGGGGTATTGGCCTTTGCTCCTTCGGTATGTTTGTAGAACTTAACGCAGCGAGGTGGGCAGACCTCACCGCATAGACCACAACCAATACAGGCCGCAACAAAATCATGCTCCTTTGCCAGTGCGCCGGGTAAAGGGATATGTTTTTGTCCGGCTACCACCTGTCCGGGTTGCATGAAGCGCACCAGGCCATAGGGCAGGCTGGCAAAACCGGCGATACTCAATATCTTAGCCAGTGTGTGTAAAAAACCACGGCGTCGCATCAGTCTTCTCCCGATGCTGGTTTGATGTCCCCCTGTTGTTTTTTATAATCCTGTCCCAGGTGGCCTGCACCCTGGAATGGCTGATCTTTATATTTCATTTCAAATACCAGTGCATCCGTGGGACACACGGCAATACAGGCGGAGCAGTTATTACACTCCTGGCCAAAGTCATCATGCCAGGGGTCAAGGTCAAACTGACATACGGCATTGCACTTGGTGCAATCATTACAGGTTTCTACCTTACGCTGGATCCTGAGTAGTCGAAACCGGCCGAGTAATGAGTAGAGTGCTCCCCCGGGGCAGATGCTACGGCAGAAGCCACGTCGTGCCACCAGTAAATCAAATAACAGTGTCAGAATAAAAAACACCATGCCACTGCCAAACCCACCGACCGCAATGGCGTAATAGATCTCTCGCCCTAAAATAGCGGGTGGATAAATGGCAGCAAACATAACCGCACCGGTAAACATGCCAATCAAAACCCCCATGAGTAGAACAACATACTTGATGCGACGATCCAGCTTGCGTCGGCTGATGGGCAGGCCGGCACGCCTTAGCCAGGTACCGAGGTTATCATTGAGTTCATAGATAAAGGTGGCCGGACAAATCCAGCCACAGAAGAAACGGCCGGCCAGCAGGGTCAATAGAATAGGTATCAATGCGGTCAAAAGAAAAGACCAGTGCAGGGATAGACTGGCACTGATCTGGCCTAGCAGGGCCAGTGGGTCACTGAGTGCCAGACCAAACAGGGTACCGGACCAGGTGGTACCTTTTAGACCATCAAGATCGTTTTCCGGATCAGAGATAAAGGGCCCGGAAATAAATTCCATGCTGTCGTAGATCAGGCGTTCACCGGGTTTTAGCAGGTCATAGGCATGGGCGGCCTCATAGCTCTGATAGAGATGCAAAAAAGGAATCAATACCAGCATCAGCATGACCAGGCTTAGGACAAGCCAGCGCAGTTTGTTTAGATGCACTTGCCAGTTCAAGTGATCACCTTTCGCGTATGGTTTGGAATAATGCGAATGGCCTGGGGAATCTGGATACAGGAACGTTCACACAGTCCACAACCCACACAGGCGGTTGAAACGATGGGCTGCTCCAGCATACCGGTTTTAATGGCGATGTCTTGCAGGGGGCAGGCGCGATAACAGACGCCACAGGTCTTGCCCTGATAAGACAGGCAAAGTTGTTTATCTACTCTAGCCTGTCCCATTTTGACAAACTGTAAAATCGTACCGGCTTCCCGCTCAATTTTTTGTATGGCCCCGGTCGGACAGACCTCGCCACATTTCATGCACAGGATGCAGGCCTGTTCGCGGGGAATAATGTAGGGTGTGTCGATGGATCGTAAACCGTTTTCTGTGCCAAAAAACTGGATACAGCGATTGGGACAGATTTCTCCACACTGACCACAGCGAATACATTGAGATTCGAATGCCTCTTCGCTCAGGGCACCGGGTGGCCGCAGGAACCGCATGGAAGTCTGGACACGTGCAGCACGCAATTCACCATGAGCGAGTGTTAAGCCGGTGGCGATGAGAGACTGAATGAATTGGCGTCGGTACATATGTGCGTGATTCCACAGGACTCTGTTAACCGTAACAGAGTCCCGTGGTTCTCACTACTCGATTAAACTTTTTCTATCCGGCAGGCGAGTTTCTTGAAGTCCACCTGACCAGAGACAATATCCCAGACCCGGCTTGAGGTACTGTTCACCAGCCACTTGTTCTTCTTGGGATCGGCACTATCGGCCACCGACAGGTTCCAGGGGCTGAATAAATAGCCTTCTGGTACGCTGTTTCGGGCAGGCTTGACCAGACTGTTAGTACCCACCTGGGCCTTGGCCTCGTAAGAGCCACGCCGTGTGACCAGTCGCACTTTATCACCATCTTTAATGCCGAGATTCTTTGCATCATTCTCATGCATCTCCACGTACATCTCGGGTACCAGTCGACGGGTTGTGGCACTGCGATTGGATTTGGCGGTATGGAAATGTTCATACACCACGCCCAGGCCCAGCCAGTAGGGGTACATGTCCTTGGGTACCTTGTCCCAGTTTTTGCCGCGATGTTCATCGTCTGTCATATCAGGTGTCAGGCCCATGTCTCGTGCCTGTTTTAAGAGGGGAATATTGTCGATGGTATAGACACCCTGCACATGACCGAATTCCATCAGCTTTTTGGTGATCTCTTTCCGTTGTGAATAATCCTGCTCACAGAGTTTCATGTGCACCTTGCCATCCTTGGTGCGGAAGTAACCATAGGGACGATTTTCCCACTGTCCTTCCTGGGCCATGTAACGGCGGGTGGCACCACCAGCCTTGGCCATGGAGTAGGTAGGTGCCGGCCACTGAATACCGCGCAGACGGCGCAGTTGTTCATAGGGACTGATACCGTCTTTACGTTCCACTTCCAGGATGCCACTCAGATCGGTATCGGTGCCTTTACTGGCACGGATCACGTCACGGAAGATCTCTTCCGTATCGATGAAGCCATCCTTACCCTTTTTCCAGGGGAAGATTTTATTACCATTAAGACCAAGCAGGTTGGCGATCTTGATACCTTTATCGACCACCATATCGAGATCAGGACGACAGCCGGGGGGACCTTCAGCCGCTTTGTCACAGATATTGATACGACGTTCAGAACTGATATAGACACCCTGCACCTCACCCCAGGTGGCGGCGGGGAAGATCACATCGGCGTACAGGTTGTTCGGTGCATGGCGATAGATCTCCTGCACCACGTTAAAGGTTTTGCTGAGGGCAGGACGCACCAGATTATCTAGATCGGGCAGATCAATATGGGTGGCATAGACCAAAAACATGGCCTTCACCTCCCCTTTCATGGCCCGTTCCATCATGCCCACGGCAAAACCGGGATTACCTGAGTTCATGGCATTGATGAGATTTTTCTCTGGTACCTTCCAGTGTTTGGCCATGTGTTTACGGTGCTGGACATTCTTTAATGGCTGGTTGAAGGGTAGACGGCCAGTTAGACCACCAGTGAAACGTTCACCCATGGCATTGGGCTGACCGGTCATGGAGAAGGGTCCACAGCCGGGCTTGGCCAGGTTACCGGTCAGGGTCAGCAGGTTGATGATGGAGATGACATTGTGCTGACCATGGATGTGCTGGTTATAACCAATACCCCACATGATGATCACACCGCCGTGTCCATCCTTACCACGATCCAGGCGTTTGCGGGTGGCATCGGCGAACATACCAGCCACCTTGCGAATTAATTCGGGTGTCACTTCCTTGCTACCCATACGATCCTGCACCTGCTCTGGACTGTACTTCTTCTTAACTGTATCAACATACTTCTGCCAACCAGTGACATGGCTCTTGAGGAACTGCCAGTCGATAACATCATCATGGTCTTTTAACAGAACATGGGCGATGGAATTGAGGAAAGAGATATCACCATTCAATATCGGAACGTGGACGGTATTTTTCGCATTGACATCAGCATACCCCTTGGTGGTGCCGGTGTAACGTGGATCGACCACCACCGTGGGGATGTCCTTTTTCTTTTTATGATCGGCAATACGCCAGTAAATAATGGGGTGGGCTTCGCGGGGATTGTGGCCGAAGTGTATGACCATATCGGACAGTTCAATATCTTCATAGGCCAAAGGCGGGGTATCAGAACCCAGTGTGGCGAAATAGCCGGTCACTGCAGAGGTCATGCACATACGGGCATTGGCCTCGATGGTGTTGGAACCCAGTACGCCCTTCATGAACAGATTCTCGAGGTATTGACCTTCCATGGTCAATTGGCCAGAACCGTACAGGGCGATGGAGTTACCGCCATGTTTTTTGGCAAAGTGGGCAATCTTATAGGCCGTCATTTCCGAGGCCTTTTTATAAGGTACCCGCACAAAGTGTTCTTCATCAAACGAGCCCTTGGTCTTACTGACATAGGACAGATCTCCATGACCGGGTTTGTTCCATTCGGCCCAGACATCCTTGCGCACATAGGAATCCCCTTCCATGCGATCCACATAGATGGGTTCGGCTGCGGTTAAACCTTTAATGCATTGCAGGCCATAATTGGTAGGGTGATCCTTGTCGGGGCGCATGGAAACAATCTTGCCGTTTTCTACCTGGATAACTGTCCCGCAACCCACTCCACAGTATGGGCACTGGGCAAGTGCGGTGGTGCGTTTGGTTTCTCCTGCGGCATGGGCGGTGGCGGCTTCAAGTTCCGGGTTTTTACCCACGAACAGGCTGGCACCGGCCGCCGATCCAGTAATAAAGCTACTGGTCTTTAAAAAATCTCTACGTGTTAGTTTGAAGCGTTTCATGTGTGTGCTCCTGTTTAATTCTTGCTGGGTACGGTACGCAAATAGGTAATGATGTCATCGATCTCTTTATCGGTTAGAGCCGCAAGTGCGGCCGGTCCGTAGAATGGCAACATACGCGTATTTGAGCGTCCTTCTTTGATCGTTACCCGGATAAAACCATCTGAGACTTTATCGAGAAAGCCGGCCTTGCCAACGGCAGTACCAGTACCACCCGCGGCATAACCATTGCCTTTTGGGCCATGACAGGTGGAGCAGACCTGGTCAAACCAGAGTTCACCCAGGCGGGCATCACCATGGGCATCGGGTTGTTTATCTACTTCAGCGATGCGATCAGGTAAAACGGCATGAGCACGTATAAAGGCAATGATGGCATTAATCTTGTCTTTACCCAGATGATTAAAGGGTGGCATACCGGTACCCGGCCGACCTTCGGCGATAGTCTCATACAGAAAATCAACTGGTGCGACAGAAAGAAACTCTTTGTTCGTTAAGGAGGGGGCAATGCCAGGTTTACCAATGGCGTCTTCCTGGTGACAGAAAACACAGTTCTGGTTATAGATTTCTTCTCCTTTAAAGGCGAGGGCCTGATCAACAATGGGCGGTCCTTTGCTTTGCGGGGAAGGCGTACCAGATGAAGGTGCACTTGAATTATTTTTATCACATCCTGTATTAATGAGGGCCGTGCACAGCAGCCCCACGAGTACTGCATTCTTCGCGTTCATGCTACCTCCTTATCAGGCAACCTTAAGTTTAATAATAGTTATATAAAGCGCTCTAATAAGGATAGACTGTTTATGGGCAAACGAGCCTTGATATAGGTCAATGCAAAATTTAAAAGTTATTAAAAACCTAGTGAAAGACTAGGGTATGAGGTGGCTTAATCAGCAAGCTTTTGCAGTTCTTCAGGATTGAGGATTGTGATGTAACGGTTATGAATTTCTAAAACATCCCGATCCTGCAGGTTGGTTAGTTGTCGACTGACGGTCTCCAGGGCCAGGCCGAGATAATTACTGATATCCTGGCGTGACATACAGAGTTTAAAGCTATATCCCATCACTTCACTCTTGGACATGCGCTGTTTCAGGTTAAGGATAAAGCGCACGATGCGTTGTTCGGCTGTTGTACCGCCCAACATCATCAATACATGTTCTTCATGTTTGATCTCACGGCTCATGACTTTGGACAGATTATGTAAAAGGCCAGGGATGGTGGTGGAGAGTTGTTCCAGTTTGTGAAATGGGATCTGACAGACCTCGGTCTTCTCCAGGGCTACGGCATTACAGGGATGGATTTCTTCGTCAATGGCATCCAGTCCCAGCACTTCACCAGCCAGGTGAAAACCAGTGACCTGTTCTCGCCCCTGTCTTGTGACACCATAGGTTTTGATCGCACCGTATTGCAGGGCATAAATGCCTCTGAATTTGTCACCAGTACGATAGAGAAAATCACCTTTATTAAGCGGCGCACGTCGGATAACCAAATCATCAATCAGTGAGACATCCTGATCGTTCAGGGAGGTGGGTAGACAAAGTTCGCGTACTCGGCAGGCTTCACAGGCTGATTTAACATGAATAAGTTTAAGGTTACTGCCTGCGGTAGCCATTCTTCCACCCGTTGTATTTTTTATTGTTTAGTTATTGAGTCAAGATTAGCAAATCATACCTGAGTAAAAAAGTCTGAACTAATGATTTGATACAAAAAACTAATAACCCTGAGAGTTGCATGTTTTAAACCAATTAAGCTGGGTATACAGACAGTCGCTTATCCCCTATGCTTGCGATAATCAACCTGGTTATCCTCGTAATTATGCTTAAAGATCCCTTCGGCCGCTCCATCGATTATGTACGCCTCTCGGTGACAGACCAGTGCGACCTACGTTGCAGTTATTGCCTGCCCAAAGGCTTCAAGGATTTTCAGGAGCCGGATGAATGGCTGAGTTTTGATGAAGTCGAACGGGTCATCCGGGTCTTCAGCGAACTGGGTACCCGGCGCATTCGTCTTACCGGTGGTGAACCCCTGGTTAGAAAAGGCTTCGAGCAGCTGGCCGCCCGCCTCGCAGCCCTGCCGGGAATCAACGACCTGTCCCTTAGCACCAATGCCACTCGCCTGGAAAAACTGGCCCAGCCACTCAAACAGGCAGGTATCTCTCGCATCAATGTCAGCCTGGATACCTTGCAGGCCGAACGGTATAAATCCATTACCAGTGGCAAACTGGACAAGACCCTGGCCGGTCTCATGGCCGCCAAGCAGGCTGGCTTTTTCCCCATCAAGATCAATATGGTGGTGATGAAAGGGGTCAATGAAGACGAAGTGGAAGACATGGTGCGGTTCTGTATCGAACATGATTTCACTTTGCGATTTATCGAGACCATGCCCATGGGCGATACGGGACGTGAGGCTGCCAACCACTATGTGGACTTGCATGAGATTCAGCAACAATTGGCAGCAAAGTATGAGTTTATCGACAGCGTGATGCACGGTGCCGGACCGGCCCGCTATGTGCGTATTGCCGGCACGGAACTACGCATCGGCTTTATTACCCCCATGTCACAACATTTCTGTGAGACCTGTAACCGGGTACGCCTGTCGGCCGATGGAACACTCTATATGTGTCTTGGCCAGGACCACAGCTATGCCCTGCGGCCCCTGTTACGAGATGGTATCAGTGATGAAGAACTCAAACAGCACATCATTAAGGCCATCGGTCTGAAGCCGGAAAAACATGAGTTCAGGGAAAATCCCCAACAGGTAGTTCGCTTTATGTCGATGACCGGTGGTTAAACGCTTTAATCAGAACTGGACATTAAAGTTTAACTGCATGCGCTTCTGTTTGTTGCGAGTCATGATGGCATCACTGGCTGTTGGTCTCAATGAGGCCGGATCATGGATACGCTCCATCTCATAAAAACTCAAATCCACGCTGCTGGTCTTGCTGGTGATAAAATCAATCTGCAGTTTATAGCCTTCAAAATTACTGACACCGGTGTTGCCTTCGACCGGGAAGTCATTCTGTGAAAACATGCCATCACCCATCACCGACATGCCTTCCACCATATACTTATATATACGGAAACCATAGGCTGGGCCCAACTGTTGTTCATAGGAGAGAATCCGTGCTGTATCGGCAGAATCTGAGTTGCTGGTAATGTATTCAATACCGAATACCCAGTTGCCCCGTTTTTCCTCTGCCGTAATGATGGTGTATTCATCCGATTGAAAACCGAGTACATCATTAGTGCTATCGTTGTTTGTATCCCGACCATATTGCTTATGTCCATCAATCGTGGCGACACCATAGGCAAAGGAGATGCCGCCATTGCGATAAACCATCTGGTAGGCATCGGCCGTGACATCTTTGTTCCAGTCGTTTTCGATGAGTGTAATTCGAGTACCACTAAAAGACAGACCACCCAGGTTGGTGATGATAGAAACAGCTTCAGGGTTAATGTCCTTGTCCATGAAAACTTCATTCTGTTGATAAAAAGCAAAGTCAGCCTTACCCAGTACCATGTTGAATAAAGGTGAAGGAGTATAGGCCACAAAGGCCTGGTCCAGACCGAAGTCATCATTCTTGTCGGTATTACTGGTGCTCTGTGTCGTGTCCCGTGAATTGGATGAACTTGAATTGGTGCTTAATCGGAGTTTACCCATCCACAATTTGTTAGGTTTAAAACTGGCCCCAATGCGTGCACGTAGCAGACTGCGGGTGCGTTCCCTAGGCTCGTCACCGGAGCGCTCATCTTTTTCATAACGATAACGAATATCACCAAACAGGTTTAATTCGTGTTGTTTGTTAAGAAGTATGTCGGCCTGAGCAGACCAGGGAAGCATACTGACAAATAAAAGAGCGACAAATAGAAATCGATTTTGAATATGGCCGTGCAACATATGGAATTTCCTGAAATCTGTTTAAGCCTTATGAAGAACCAGTCTAAACGGTCTTTTCACATAGAATTAGCAGTTTGACTTTATATCAGTGGGGTTATGACAAAGCAACCAAATTAGAATACTTTCGTGACAATTTGTGCGCCAGGGCCTTGCTATACTCTTCAGTATTCTATGTATATGGTGTTGTACGAATGAAAAAAATCTCTGGTCTATTCCTGTTTCAGTTAATTTTGTTATTACCCCTGGTCTCCTGCGCATCTTCTGGCACTAGCATAGACAGGATTCTTGCCGAAAAGAATGCCCCTCCCGGTGTGGTGATTGAGATTGTTACCGGTGACCGTGATGGTCTGGCCTGGGCCCTGCCATTGGCGCGGGATTACATCAAAAGCCTGCGTAAACGGTTTCCCGGTTTGACGGTTGCCATTGTTACTCATGGTCGTGAACAGTTTGCGCTGCAAAAAACCAAAAATAAATCAAAGAAAAAGATTCATTCTTTGACACAAACTTTAAAGAAAGAAGATGTACCGGTTCATCTCTGTGGCACCTTTGCAGGTTGGGAAGGTCTGAGCGATGAAGATTTTCCAGCCTATGTCGATGTGGCTGCGGCGGGTCCTGCTCAGATTAATGATTATCTGGCACTGGATTATAAGCTGATTGTTATTAATAGCCGAAGCAAACCATAACAACTATTTACACTTGCCAAGCCTTTTACCTTTGTATTGTAACTTCATTTTCATGGTAGCCAGACCTTTGCCACCGGCCTGAAATTGGGCATGACCGGTCATGGTATTGTCAGAATATACAACGACACCGGTACCCTTCATGGTGTGTTTGTCCCTGGCACAGTTAACCGTCCAGCTGACGGTATCACCTTTGCGGTTGACCTTGTCCATATCACAACCTTCCTTATCGTTATTATCTCCGGGCGTTAGATTTTTTCGTGTAATACACTTTTGAATTTTTTCCTGTGGGGTATCAACGGGCATCCCATCCATTTGTACCTTGACGGTAATTTCCCACATACCATATTTTATTTTGGCAAGGGCAGTGTTGGTAAACAGACCAAAACCTATAAAAATACATATCGCATTTAGTAAGAATGGTTTTAGTTTTTGTTGAAAATTGTTTTTCTGCATTCAGTCAGTCCTGGTTTTTTATCCAAGCAGCATACGTATCCCGAGTATAGCAAGAAATATTGCAAAGACTTTTTTCAGTGTACCGGCAGGCAATCGATGGGCCAGCCTGGCTCCCAGTGGGGCGGTTACGATACTGGTAAGAATAATCCCTAAAAATGCTGGCCAGAAGATAAAGCCGGTACTGCCGGCAGGTAATTGTGGGTTCTGCCAACCTGTTATCATAAATCCCACGCTGCCTGCGATGGCAATAGGCAAGCCACAGGCACTGGAAGTGGCAACGGCCTGTTGAATTCGGATATTACACCAGACCAGAAAGGGCACGGTCATGGTACCACCACCAATGCCAACCATGGCAGAGACGGCACCAATCAGGCCGCCTGCCAGATTCATTCCCGGCCAGGCAGGTAATCTACGTGATGCATTGGGACGTAACTCCAGTGCCATTTGCAGGGCCACTGTCAGTTCAAAAATACCAAAGAAGATTTTTAGGGCATCAGAGCTGATAAGACTGGCCAGCCAGGAACCGGCCAGGGTGCCGAGAATGATTCCCGGTGTTAATTTATTGAATACCGGCCATAGTACGGCACCATGAATATGGTGTGCCCGTACCGAAGATATTGAGGTCAGCATAATGGTGGCCAGGGAAGTGCCAACTGCGAGGTGGGTTATAATTTCTGACGAAAAATCATAATGTTGAAACAGCATGATCAGAACCGGCACCATGATCAGGCCCCCACCCACACCTAACAGGCCAGCAATGACACCGACAAAGGCACCAAGAATAAGATAGATGACAAACCCTTCTAACATCAGTTACGCATAAAATGAATTATCTGAAATAGCAGGAAGGCACTGCTACTGAAAAAACCACAAATTGGTACCCATAAAGGAACAGTGAAGCTTGCAGTTTTACTATCACGATGCTTGATACGCCAGAGGGCCAGATTTATTAATGCAAAAATGCTCAATGTGATAAAACTGGTTAATTTTGCAAGACTGAGTAGAGGTAGTATCAGGGAAAAAGTCAGAATGATAAAACCTACAGTGAGACTGGCAAGCACAGGTGTACGTGTTACCCCATGAACCTTGCCAAGATGTGCTGGTAACCAGCCCTGCCTTCCCATTCCATATAATACACGTGAAGCCATAATGATCTGTATGAGTGCGCCATTTAATACCGATGCCAGACTGATAACCGTTATGACAGTCGGCGACTGCCCGGTTGATGCCTGATACAGCATGGCAAGGGGGGCATCACTTTCCGCCAGCCTGCTGGGTTGAATGGTGAGAATGCTAACAGTAGCGATAAGAATATAAAAGAGAGTTGTCACCACCAGGGCGATGATGATCGCGCGAGGCAGGTTTTTCTCAGGTGTCTTTACCTCTTCTGCGACATTAACAATATCTTCAAAGCCAATATAGGCATAAAAGGCGATAAAGGCCCCGAGTAGGATACCACTCCAGGCCATTGCATCCAGACTGGGTACCAGTTCAGGCAAACGATCGGGTAATGTTGTAAAACTATCGCCTGCCACCCATAGGATAATTAAAAGGCCGATGACTTCGGCAATGGTCATGACAGCGGCGATGAAAACCGATTGTCCGATACCCCAGATCACAATGGACAGCATCAGTGCGACAAGTCCAATAATCACCAGGGTTGATGGCCAGTCGACAAACACATGTAGATATCCGACAAAGCCATGCATCAGGGTGGCTGTGGATACAGACCCCATCAATACGATCAATAGCCCAACTATTGTTGACAGGTGTTGGCGATGAAATCCCTGTTCAATATAAACCGCTTCACCAGCACTTTTGGGATAACGTACTGAAAGTTCGGCATAGGAAAAGGCGGAAAACCCCGCGAGGATCGATGCCAGCAGGAAGGACATGACGGCATACATACCCGAATAGGCGGCAACCTTACCAACCAGCACATAGATACCGGCACCAAGGATGGTACCCACACCATAAAATACCAGTAAGGGAAGACTGAGAGTTCGATTGAGTTCATGAGCCATAAGGCTAGTTTAGCGTATCAACTGCCTGGTTTGTTACAACCACAGGTAAAGAAACTTATTTGGAGGTGTGTTGAATGATTAAGGGCTGAAAATTTTTCAACCCCCGGTGAATTTATTAGTACACATCAAACCCATATGAAGTTTGAAGCAGGCTGTATACACCACGGTATTCAGATGTTTGTGCTGCAATCAAAGGCGGTGATGAAAAACGTCGTTGCAGGTTTTTCAGTGCCAGTTGACCATTTTTATCCAGCAGGGCAGTTCGTATTTTTCTGAAGTCCTCGTTATCAATATGTGGCCCTACAGTGATTGCCTGACCCGATGCCGGTCTGGAGGTATAAATAACACGAGTATTGATATTCTTGGGATCCAGTTTTTTATAAACATGCAGCGGCACAATGGCGGCTTCACATTTATCGGCTATCATGGCGCGATAGATATTTTTCCAGCCTTTGATGGGTATCAGGGTAGGCTGGCGCATAGGGTTATTTAACAGGCTATATAGTTGCAGTGTGCCCTGATTAGGCGGTGCCTCACCACAGATTTTCTTGGCAATCAGATCATTAACACGTTTAATTCTGTGATTGTTTTTCTTGCTGACAAAGGCAAACACAAAATTACCGGGAATTTTAACGGCAGGTCGATGGTTCAGGTGTTTAATACGCCAGCTTACAAAATGTGGCCCATCAAAGACAAAATCATATTTATTGTGACGCATATTGCTGGTGTAACTGGGCCAGGTGCCTGGGTGTTCATAAACGACTTTTTTACCCGTTATTTTAGAAAGGTACTGGGCGATAGGCGCATAGGTTTTAATGCCAGCTGCCTTTGACTCGCGTGGTGGTGCAGAAAAGACCAGTGTCTCTTCGGCAAATGTAATATTCGTGAATAAATAAAGCGTAATAAATAAAAGACTGGAGAGAAATTTACCCTTGTTTTTAACGATCATATCCATACCATTAAATAATTTACGAGTTTCCTTATGACGGTTGTGAAAATTGTGAGAGGAAGTATAGACAGCGAACTACACTTAGCAATTTTTAAAATGTTAAATTAATCACTAACTGAAAATTATTTTGTTGACGTGTGTAAATTTATTTTAAAGGGTTGATCTGGATCAGGTTTATGGGCTTTTACTTAATATAATTGTTTGTTTAAAAGACATGTTTGAAATTTGATCAGATTATTTAAATGCTAATACCTCTAATTAAGAAAAAAGCGCCAATAAGGCGCTTTTATATTAAATGAGTTGTACAGGTTTGAATTATTATTTGCGTCTGTACACACCAAGAATGAATAAAATACCTGATAACATCAGAAGTATTGATGGGGGTTCAGATACAGCGGTCGGCTCAATATTATTGATAAACCAGTTATTGACTGTTTTCTCAAGTGGTGCATCTGGGTAGCCACGCAGAATTACATCTTCTACATAATTGACACCGTCAAACAAATAGCCATTTCGTAATTGGTGACAGCGACGAACGCGCTGACTTTCAGTTGACAGGCCTTCATTATAATAAATTTGGTAATTACCACTATTACGCGCATAGTATGTGCCGTTTCTTTCAGGGCATTGAATACTAAGCTGTTCATAATTTTCTGCAGGACCCGCGTAAGAGTTCTTTCTGCTGTTAGCGCTATTCGCATTCTGTGTATCATTGCTGCCATAGATATCAAGCACCGGGGTAGTGTTAATCAAGGCAAGGTTGCCGATGGTGTCAAGAACATTAATGTCATCAAGTGTTGTGGGATTGGCGATAGTAGGTGTTGAACCTGATAGGGTATGACTCATGCCTACACCAACCAGCCCAGCAAGCTCCATTCCATATGTATTTAATAAGCCTAAATTCCATGCTGCTGTACTTGCTGTCATCAGTCGTGCGCCAAAACTGAATCCAGCAAAGACCAGTTTATCGATTCCATTACTCTGCATAGCTTGCAAAGCAACATCCAGCCGGGCAAAGGCCAGATTATCAAGAATGTCTTCATTGGCAGCATAGCTTGAGAAGTTGGTCGTTCCATCAGAGGCAAGTGGGTTGGACAGGGACAGGGTAGTATGGCCGCGTGCGTTCAGGCTGTTCTGCAATTGACGAACAACATCCCCATTGGGGTTCTGGCCTCGACCGTGGAAAAAAATGACTCCCGTGTTTGTGCTGCCAGTATTAAGTTCAGCGGTAAAATCCGTTGTGCCATCGTTCAGGGTGATGGGAACAGCATGGGCGAATGAAGATAGGATAAGCAACATACTGCCCAGATAAATTTGCTTAACCGATAAAGCGCTATGAGACCCGAACATAAATCCTCCCCTTGGATGGTTTTTTATTATTTGGTAATTATCTTTTAAGTGAGGGGGGGCAGGCAATAGTTTTGTTAATGCTTTGAATATCAACAAAGTTAAATGAATGGTTAATTTTTACTCAAGTGTATACTAAATGGATGAAAAATCCTCAATTAAACCGTATCGGTTCATAGAGCATAAATAAATTTTTATCAAAAAAATATTATGTTTGTGCTTCCCTGCACTCGTGTTCAATCCAGTTTATGTTTAATAGGCAAATGTGGTCTTTATGCCATCTCAAGCTCTTCTGTACTTGAGGTGCTAACAATCTTGCCGGCTTCTGTCGCTTCGGGAACTTCAATCAACTTACCGGTTTTACAATCATAGATATAGCCATAGATTGGGATATCAGCAGGTACCATGGAATTATTGCGGATGCGTTGCACATCTTCTGTGACACTTTGAGGCAAGTCGCTAATGGTCAGCCATTGAACGAATTTACCATCGATGCTGCCAGGACCATCACCACTGTCATGCCAGCCTGTGGCATCGACACTGGATGTCTTCAGACTGCTGGCCAGTAGATTACCCATGATGTCATTATTAAAGGTCTCCATCCCGCAATCGGTATGGTGGATGACGAACCATTCCCGGGTACCCAGTAACTTATAGGAAATAACCAGGGATCGAATCGCGTCATCACTGGCACGACCTCCGGCATTTCGAATTACATGGGCATCACCTTCTGCCAGTCCGGCATACTTGGCCGGGTCAAGCCGGGCATCCATGCAGGTCAAAATGGCAAAATGCCTGCCCGGTGGCATGGGCAAATTTCCCTTGTCGCCAAAGTCAGCTACATAATCCGCGTTAGCGGCCAATACTTCATCCAGTATTTTACTCATGATGTCTCCTCCTGATGCTACACCGCAGCGTTGAGTTTATGGTTTTCCATGCGGTGGGAGTGGAAAACCAGATTAGGTTTTTTTAGTTTGTAATTTAGGGTGAGACGATTTGCTGTCTTCCCGTTTTGCTTGCATGTTATTTTTATTATGTATTGAGTGTAGTGGAATGTTGGGAAAGATGCAGGGGGTGTTGGATAAATGTTTTTAATATTAGGAAGGGGGAATATTAGAGGGGGGTTAAATGGAATCGACTGGCGTCGATGCTGTTGATCTAAGCCCGTTCTCGGACGGACAGCCGAGTTACTTTCTCTTACTTGTCTAAGCGAAAGTAACCAAAGATGACGTACAGGAAGTACTAATGCCGCGGGGCCATGGATGGCCAGGAGCGGTAAAGGTCACCCCTATGATGGCGCAAACGTGTGTTTGGATTTTTGTTTTTTGTTGAGCATTGGCAGAAGGGGCAGTCGCTCCCGGCATCCATGCCTCCCGCGACACTAGTACATCCTTGTACTTCGTCCACCCCTCTGCCAATGCGGCGGCGCACCGTAGAACCCCTTCGGGTTTCATTCGGCACTTCTTCGCTATCGCTCAGGTCGTCCATGCCGCCCCTAATCTATATTTTAAAAAACCAAAACCCAAACACGCGCCATCAAAGGTGTACTGGGTGAAAGCGAAATGGCTGTTGTGATTAAGTGAAGGGGTTATGTTTATCGTTTAAGCTAGGGGGCGCCGCTTTGCGGCGTCCCGTTAGGCAAATTCATGGTTTGTTACTCCAACACAACTGGAATAGGAACCAGGTTGCACGCCACATTTTTGACAATAGTAGTCGCCTAGTTTTCCGGGTACTTCCTGAAAGTTGTGTGTTGTACCACTAATGCATGATGAATAAGAACCAGGGGTGTATCCGCACTTTGCACAAAATGTTACAGATTTATCCTCGGCAGCATTTTCTTTTGGTTTTATTCGAGCGGGTTTTGAATAAGGTTCTATCGATTTTGGTTTTTTTGGAATTGGGCTTAGATCAGGTTCTATTTCTTTATTATGTATATTTCTGCGACGGACAATCTCAAGACCAACAAATAAAAAGGTACAAAGTACTGTGTATGGCTCATAATTTCCATCAGGATTAGTCACCCATAAAATCGTAAGAATGACCGCTGTAATTAATGTTGCGATTTCAATAAATATCATATCTATTATATTTGTCTAACGACAAACCAAGCTGCGCGTTTTTTGCGTCGGCTTTGGTGCCTTGTTAAGTGTTTGATTCATCATAATTGACTCCTGGTATCTGTAGTTCAGAAAAATAATACTGATTCTCAATAAAAATCACCGGAATCAAAAAAGCACCATACTTTATAAATGTATTCTTTAGTTCCCATTGCAGATTTATAAATTCATAATTACTTGGTATGAGTTGCTGAAATGCAAATATATATGCAAACACATACAAAACAGACAAAGTTATTGAGATTGCATTTCCCCATTTCAGAAAGAAAACAGCCCAATGTTCCCTTCTTCTTTCATTTGTTGGGACATTCCTTGGTATTGGTTTTAATTTGTTTAATAAAATAGGGGCTAGAAAATAAGCCATCATAGACCAAAATAATATTGTTCCTAAGTAGATATCTATGGTGTCTAGAAAATAGCGCATATATTTTCACACTTAACTATAATTATTGGATATATCCATATATGGAAGTATGTTTCCAATAAGGGAAATATGTCCGTTGTAAGTAGTTATCTTTAAGCCTACTCCTGCCCATCTAGAGGATCAATCCCCTTCGATGGCACGTGTTTGGATTTTGGTTTTTTATTATACAAATAGGGGCGGCATGGACGCCGCCGCATTGGCGCTGGGATATGGATATCCCATCGCCAGTGCTCAACAAAAAACCAAAATCCAAACACAGGTTTGTGCCATCATAGGGCGGCCTTCTCTTTGGGTACTTTCTCTTGGCCGTTCAAGAGAAAGTACCTCGGCCGTCCGTCCGAGAACGGACTTAAGATCAGGCATCGCGATAGCGACTCAAATTAAAAGAAAAAAGCGAAGAACCTCGATCGATCACCACCCCCCTACCCCCTCCTGCGAGGAGGGGGACTGAGTTTATCTAAAGGGGGAGGGAAGTAATGAGCAATAAAAAAGCACCCGAAGGTGCTTTGATCTATCCAGTATTAAACTGTTATTAAACAGTTTGATAATAAAGATTTTGCGGATGATTCGCCTGCGCAAAGAAAAACCACCTCTCTGCAATCAGTCCAATGTACATCACCACAAAAGCTGTTAATAACGTCGAGGTACTTTGACTTTCCATGCCTATCCATAAAAGCACGAATGGAATTGGTCCAACCAGCAGCATAAATATCCACTTCATATTACGCATAAACATCAAAGAAGTGTGATGGAAGAAGTCACGGGTGTTGACTGAGCCACCCATGAAGCCCATGGCCTTTTGCTGAATCTTGGTATGACGTACACCAAGTGCTGTTTGCATGGTGGATTTATATTTGATGCGAGCATTTCGAACCAGGCTGGCGAAGCGGGTTATAAATACGGCAATGATGATGATCATCGACCAGATGCCGTAGAAGCTCATCAGATCCGGTGCGCTGACATTGGCAAAGGCAGTCATTAATAAAAAGCCGGAGGCGGTGCCGTAGAGGGTGTAGTTAATTACTGTGAGTGGGCTGTACCATTCCTGTAAAAATTTCAGGCAAGCGTAGATCATGCCGGTGCAGAGGAATAATGCAAACGTAGCCAGCATACCCAGTGTGGCTACGATCAGGGTGAGTGATAGTTTTGCACCTTTATCTGTTGTAAGCAGGATACTGTCCCAGCCCATATGGTGCATGACGCCGTAGATAAACACCAGGCCCATGAGTATAGGCAGGGCTATGACTTCTCGTGATAGCCATGAAGTACGCCACTGACTGGCGGCGCGCCAGGCCCGTTCTGGGTGACCCAGATGGAAGAAGGATGCAATCAGGCCACCGATTAGAAATAGTAATGCGATGATGGCACCGTTTCCATAAAAGTTGGCGCTGTGTTGAGTGGGTAATAACTCAACCGCTGAGTAACTCTGACCGGTAAAGAGGGCCAGGAAAATACCCTGGCCTACGCCGATTAAGGTGGTAAGAAAAATAACTGAAAACGCGGGATGCATAGCAGCTCCAATTTTAATTTCAATTTTTGGTAGGAGCGGACTGTGTCCGCGATGAAATTGAATAAATCGCGGACACAGTCCGCTCCTACAGTTGTAAATAAAATAATTACCAGGATGTCGAATCGTCCAAGGTCGGCGCATCGACTGGTGCACTGGTACCACTTCTCTGTTCTTTCTTGAGTGGGTTGTCAGCACGCTGCAGCTCATCTTCGTGGATGTGCATGCGGGTCTTGCGTCGCGGCAGGTAGTGGTTAGATGGCTTGGTGCCCCATTCGGGCATCAGCTGATAACCACCTTCCTCACGAATGGTGATCGAAATGGGTGATTCGGGATCGTGCACATCACCAAACAGCCGTGCGCTTGTTGGGCAGGCCAGGACACAGGCCGGCTTGCGTTCATTGGCTGGCAACGACTCGTCGTATATACGATCCACACACAGGGTACACTTCTTCATCACCTTCATGTGTTCATCTATCTCACGTACGCCATAGGGGCAGGCCCATGAACAGTAACGACAACCGATGCACTTATCATAGTCGACCAGCACAATACCGTCTTCTTCACGCTTGTAACTGGCGCCGGTTGGACAGACGGGGACACAGGGTGGATCTTCACAGTGCAGGCAGCTCTTAGGGAAGTGCAGGGTTTCCGTGGTCGGAAACTCACCGATCTCATAAGTCTGGACGCGGTTAAAAAAGGTCCCAGTAGGATCCTGGCCATAAGGATTGTCGTCACACATGGAACCGGCAGGTCCAGAGGTGTTCCATTCCTTACAGCTGGTGACACAGGCATGGCAGCCAACACAGACATTCAGATCGATAACAAGGGCTAACTGAGTCATCTATTTGCCTCCCCTGGTAAACAGGCCGGCAAAGAAGGCCTGCCACTTGTTAGTTTTTTCCGTACCTGGCAGGGCAGGCATGGCATTGAATTGTGGATATGAGACATTCTCTTCACCCTCTTCTGCCTTGTAGATACGTACACGTACGTCATACCAGCCGGCCTGACCCGTCAGTGGATCAGAGTTGGAGACATGCTCGCCTGCCTCGTGGGCGGGCAGCTCTTCTGAGATCAGGTGATTGAGCAGGAAGCCCTTCTGCGACTCATTGGCATCATCATCCAGACGCCAGGCGCCTTTGGATTTACCGATGGCGTTCCAGGTCCAGATAGTACCCGGTTCAAGGGCTTCCGTGTAACGACACAGGCAGCGAACCTTGCCATGCATGGACTCGGCCCACATCCAGCCGCCATCCTCAATACCGGCTTTCTGTGCCGTGCTAGGGTGTACATACATATAGTTATAAGTATGGATCTGACGCAGCCAGGCATTCTGCGAATCCCAACTGTGATACATGGCCATGGGACGCTGAGTGATGGCATTGAGAGGATACTTGTGTTTATCGGTCAGCTGCGATTCTAAAGGCTCGCTATAGAAGGGCAGTGGATCGAAATGGGTCTCGATACGCTTGCGCAGGTGAGCCGGTGGCTGTTTGCCCTCGGTCTTGCCTTGTGCCGCGAGGCGGAACTTCATCAGCACCTCGGAATAGATGTGGATGTTGATAGGCTCGGCAAAGCGCATCAGACGATGTTCCTGGGCCCAGTTCAGGTAACCCCGGTTCCAGTTACGCATGTACTGGTAGGACTTGGGCAGATGGTACTGGTAGACGCAGTTATTTTCTTCATACATCTTCCACTGGTTCGGGTTGGGCTCGCCCTTCATGAATTTCTCACCACCCTTGCCACGCCAGCCAGCGAGGAAGCCGATGCCGGAGCCTGGCTCGGTCTCGTAGTTGACCACGAAATCAGGGTAGTCACGGAATTTACGCTTACCTTCCTTATCAACAAAGGCGGGTAATTTCAGGCGTGAACCCATTTCAATGAGCACTTCCTGGAAGGGTTTGCAGTCACCTTTGGGGGGCACTACCGGGATACGCACAGAATCCACCGGGCCATCGTATTCGGAAATCGGGCGATCCAGCATGGACATCACGTCGTGACGTTCCAGATAAGTGGTATCAGGCAGGATCAGATCTGCATAGGCCGTCATCTCTGACTGGAAGGCATCGGCCACGATGATATACGGGATCTTGTATTCACCGTTGTCGTCCTTGTCGTTGAGCATTTTGCGCACTTCATCGGTGTTCATGCTGGAGTTCCAGGCCATATTGGCCATGAAGATCAGCAGGGTGTCGATGGTATAGGGGTCACCGCGCCAGGCATTGGTGATCACATTGTGCATCAGGCCGTGGGCCGAGAGCGGAAATTCCCAGCTGAAGCCCTTATCGATACGGATGGGGTTACCGTCATCATCGACAAACAGGTCATTCGGATCCGCTGGCCAGCCAAGTGGCATGCCACCCAGGGGCGTATTGGGTTTCACACCGTGAATGCTGTTTGGTGTCTTGGCACAGGGTGGAATCGGCCGCGGGAAGGGTGCCTTGTGGCGGAAGCCACCGGGACGGTCGATGGTACCCAGGATGGTCATCAATATAGACATGGCGCGAATAGTCTGGAAACCATTGGAGTGCGCCGCCGTACCACGCATGGAGTGGAAGGCCACAGGGTTACCAGTGATGGTTTCGTGGTCCTTGCCCCAGGCATCGGTCCAGGCGATGGGTAATTCAATTTTCTCATCACGGGCGGTGATACCCATTTCATAGGCCAGGCGGCGGATGGTATCAGCCGGGATGCCGGTAACACTCTCAGCCCATTCTGGATTGTACTGATCAGTGCGCTCTTTCAGTAACTGGAAAGAGGGTTTTGCCTTGCGGCCATCGGCCAGGGTGAATTCACCCAGCAGGCGGGGTTCGACACCCTCTGTGCGAGAGTGTACGGCCTTGTCTTCATCACGATCCCACCAGACGCGATCCTGGGGATCAAAACAGTGAGGATCCAGTGGGATGTCGGTACGGATAAACAGGCCAAAGTCATCAGACTGTTCGTCAGTACTCACTAACTCAGCCGCATTGGTGTACTGAGTCAAAAATTCACGGTCGAACAGGCCGGTACGAATCAGCTCATGGATAATGGATAGCATCAGCGCCCCATCGGTACCGGGCTTGATGGGTACCCACTCATCGGCAATAGCCGAGTAGCCGGTGCGCACCGGATTGATGGAAATAAAACGACCACCATTACGTTTAAACTGAGACAGGGCCATCTTCATCGGATTAGAGTGGTGGTCTTCGGCGGTGCCAATCATGATGAACAGCTTGGCACGTTCCAGATCCGGGCCACCGAATTCCCAGAAGGAACCCCCGATGGTGTAGATCATCCCGGTGGCCATGTTTACGGAACAGAAACCCCCGTGGGCGGCATAGTTTGGTGTGCCGTATTGTTTGGCGAACAGGCCGGTGAGGGCCTGCATCTGGTCACGGCCGGTGAAGAGGGCAAATTTCTTTGGGTCAGTCTCGCGCAGGTGTTTGAGGCGCTCTTCCATAATGCCAAAGGCCTCATCCCATTCGATCTCCTCAAACTGGGCATCACCACGCAGTGCCTCCTGTTTACGGCGCAGAGGCTTGGTGAGGCGGGCCGGGGAATACTGCTTCATGATGCCGGAGGCGCCCTTGGCACAGATGACGCCCTTGTTCAGCGGGTGATCCGGGTTGCCCTGAATATAGCGAACTTCGCCATCACGCAGGGTGACGCGAATGCCGCAACGGCAGGCGCACATATAGCAGGTGGTATTTTTGACTTCGATCCGACCCTCTGGGGGCTGAATGGGATTATGAACAACTGGCATGATTAAACCTTATTCTCTAGTAAGCGGGCGATTATAAGAAGCAGCCCTGTGAGTGACTAATCATCATTATTAAGTAAATAATAAAATATTTATATACTAAATTACTGGGACTATACGTCTTAATATTTATTAGGTATAAGCTAACCCATCCCGTCGCAAGCTAATGCAAGTTCAAAAAAGTTCCAAATCAATAGCTTATAGCATACACAGCCTGCAGGCCGGAATGCTGAAACTATAGACGATCAGAGCCAGATTTAAAGTTTTAAAACCCTATTATATAAAGGTTTATATCAATTGCCTATGAATATCATAGTAAATGTGGGTAGCAATAAGAATGTGTGTAAGCCATATGAGATATGGATCCAATATCTGCCTTATATATAGAATACTGCCCGTTTGTCACTAGCAGCAGCCTGGTGTTTAGACGTTCATAAAATCATCTTATGCAGGTGAATGAAATACTATGGTTCTTACTGGAAGAAATGACTTTATTTCGGGGTGAAAACTCGTTAAGTTTACGCACCTCAGGAAATGGGCTTTTCCGGGCAAAAATTAAGTAATGCCTGAAATAAATAAAATTAATTAGTTTTAGGGATGGATTCAGGGAGTGGCAGATGGGCTGCATGTCTGCTTTTTCAAGAATACAAGGCCTTGTTCATGCTTCGTGAAATCATAGGCTTAAGGGTTAATTTTTGTTTGCAGTAACAATATTGTCACGCTTGCGGACAGTATTAAACAGGTTTGTTTAGTGCAAAAAATCATTGATTAGATGCGCTAAACAGAATGATTGATAATCGCTTGAAATATAAATACTAACATTTGGAGGTCAGCTTCATCATGATTACCAGCAACCCCTTCGATGCAATCACAGCATTGATATCTACAGACATCCAGCAGGGCTACGTTATTTTAATGGCTATTCTGGTGTTCCTGGGTACCGTGCTCGATATGATGCATAAAAAGAGTGCCAAGTACTTCTTCGAAAATGCCGAAAAGGCCAAGAAAAGTGCTAAGCGTACAGTAGGAACTGGAGAAAAAGCCGGTCTTGCCGTTGCCACATTAGCCAATGAAGTTCTGACTTCTGGCGAATTCAGCAACCCTAAGCGCAGACTTTCTCACCTTTTAACTATGTACGGTTTCATCCTGTTCGTTGGATCCTCAGCGCTGATGATTTTTAAGTGTGACAGTGTTGCTACTTCCACTCTGGCTCAACTGTGGCACCTGGGTGCAGCCATGCTGGCCGTCGGTGGTTACTGGTTCTGGTTCTTCATCCGCGTTGATGTGAACTCTGAAGGTGTGAAATGGTATCAGCTGCGTAAAGCTGACATGTTCATCGTTTCTCTGCTGTTAATGGCTACCTTTGGTCTGATCTGGTCTTACTCTCAGTCTGGCGGTGGTAGAGTTGCTGACATGGGCTCAACAGCGCTGTTCTTTGGTCTGTTTGTCCTTGCAACAACATTCCTGTTCTCAACAGTTATGTGGTCCAAGTTTGCTCACATGTTCTTCAAGCCTGCTGCGGCCTTCCAGAAGCGTGTTGCTCATGCTGATGGTTCAAATGAGAACCTGCCTGCTGACTTCGATCTGTCGGATCCTGCTACTCACGCACGTTTCCCAGATATCCCGACTTACATGGGTACGAATCCACCAAACATGGGTCCTGGTATCCGTCGTGAACCAGCCAACCACTACTAATAACTGAATAACTATTAATTTAGAGAGAGAAATATTATGCCTACTTTTGTATATATGACTCGATGTGACGGTTGTGGCCAGTGTGTTGATATCTGCCCATCCGACATCATGCACATTGATAAGACACTTCGTCGTGCATACAACATTGAACCAAACATGTGCTGGGAATGTTATTCCTGCGTTAAAGCTTGCCCACACCACGCGATTGATGTTCGTGGTTATGCTGACTTTGCCCCACTGGGCCACTCAGTGCGCGTACACCGTGATGAAGAAAAGGGTGTTATCGCATGGCGCATCAAGTTCCGTAACGGCAAAAAAGACATGGATCTGTTAGCGCCTATCACGACTAAGCCTTGGGGTGCAGGACATCCTAAGCTGTCTGAGCAACCTGCTCCGAGTGCAGAAATGCGTAACAGTGAGCTGTTGTTTAACGAGCCTAAGTATGTCCGCATGGATGACGGTGGTTTACATACTCTGGAATCTAATGGCTTGGAAATTAAAGAAGGGGTGTACTACTAATGGGCTACAAGACAATTATTGAAGACAATATCGATATCCTGGTAGCGGGTGCGGGCCTTGGTGGTACCGGTGCTGCTTTTGAAGCCAGATATTGGGGTCAAAACAAGAAGATCGTTATTGCTGAAAAAGCAAACATTGACCGTTCTGGTGCGGTAGCCCAGGGTCTGTACGCGATCAACTGTTACATGGGTACTCGTTTTGGCGAGAACAATCCTGAAGATCACGTACGTTACGCTCGTATCGATTTAATGGGTATGGTTCGTGAAGATCTGGCCTTTGATATGGCTCGTCACGTTGACTCGGCTGTTCACCAGTTCGAAGAATGGGGCATGCCTATCATGCGTAACGAGAAGACCGGCGCGTATCTGCGTGAAGGTCGTTGGCAGATCATGATTCACGGCGAATCTTACAAGCCTCTCGTAGCTGAAGCAGCCAAGAACTCTGCGGATAAAGTATTCAACCGTATCTGTGTGACTCACCTGCTGATGGACGAAGCCAAGGAAAACCGTGTTGCGGGTGCTGTTGGTTTCAACGTCCGTACTGGTAACTACCACGTATTCAAGTCTAAGACTGTTATCTGTGGTGCTGGTGGTGCGTCTAACATCTTTAAACCACGTTCAATTGGTGAAGGTGCCGGTCGCGTATGGTATGCACCTTGGTCTTCTGGTTCTGCTTATGGTCTGATGATCGAAGCTGGTGCCAAAATGACACAGATGGAAAATCGTATCGTGCTGGCCCGTTTCAAAGACGGTTACGGTCCTGTAGGTGCATACTTCCTGCATCTGAAAACTTACACTCAGAATGCTTATGGCGAAGAGTACGAATCAAAATGGTTCCCGGCTCTGCAGGAAATGGTTGGTAAAGAATACCTGGATCCAGAAGTGTCTCACACTACTCACCGTCCAATTCCAACCTGTCTGCGTAACCATGCAATCATCAGTGAGGTGAATGCAGGTCGTGGTCCTATCCAGATGGTTACCATGGAAGCCTTCCAAGATCCTCATCTGGAAGAGATTGGCTGGCATAACTTCCTGGGTATGACCGTTGGTCAGGCCGTACTGTGGGCTGCTACTGACGTAGATCCTAAGTACGAAAACCCAGAACTGACTACTTCTGAGCCTTATGTAATGGGTTCACACGCCACAGGTTGTGGTGCATGGTGTTCGGGTCCTGAAGATGTATCTCCTGAAGAATACTTCTGGGGTTACAACCGTATGACAACTGTTGAAGGTCTGTTCGGTGCGGGTGACGCGGTTGGTGGTACACCACACGCATTCTCATCTGGTTCATTCACTGAAGGTCGTCTGTCTGCCAAGGCTGCCTGTAAGTACATCGACGATGGCAAGGCTGAAGGTATTGTTGTTTCTGATGCCCAGATCCAGCGTCGTAAGGAAGAGATCTACAAGCCAATGGAAACTTACACAGTTGGCCGTAACGAGATTGTTGCTGGTTCTGTTAACCCTAACTACATTAACCCACGTCAGGGTCTGGATCGTCTGCAGAAACTGATGGATGAGTACTGTGGTGGATTTGGTGTTAACTACATGACTAACGACAAACTGCTGAGCATCGGTCTGAAGAAAATGGCTATTCTGGGTGAAGACCTGGATAAGGTTGCAGCCTCAGACATCCATGAACTGTTACGTGCATGGGAACTGAAGCATCGCTTCCTGACTTCAGAAGCGGTATTCCAGCATACAATGTTCCGTAAGGAAACACGTTGGCCTGGTTACTACTACCGTGGTGATGCCTTGAAGGTTGATGATGAGAACTGGCACGTACTGACTGTTTCTCGTCGTGATCCTAAGACTGGTGAATACACGATGGAAAAAGCGCCTCTGTATCACCTGGTAGGTGACATCGAGGACAAAGACCTGGCTAAGCTGAAAGCTGAAGGTCACCACTAAGCAAATACAGCTGGCTTGACCTGGTATTAACTGGGCAAGCCAGCTTCAGTTTGTTTGAATAATAATAAAAAGGGCCGACATGCAGTGTTGGTCCTTTTTTTATCTGTTTGGTAAGTAATTTAGGGCTCGTTAAAGACCTAAGTTAAGAAATATTGTGTAGTTAATGAGATTAAGTTTATGAACATCCTTGAAAAAACTGATGAAGAGATTATTGCGTTGGCCAACCCAATGTGGGCTGATCTGGTTAAGTATTCCAATGAAGGAAACTACGGTGCATTTACCCGTAACTTCTCGTCTTCATTCATTAAGGGCGCAAATGAAGTTGAGATGGGCAAGCAGTTCGCTCGAAGCGACCTGGCAAAAAACCTATCTGAAGATTATAGCTATCTTGGCATGATCCGCCGGGGTGAATATGTCACTGTGCTATATAAAGTGATTCATAAAGAAAGCAAAGCTGAATGGCTGGGCAGGTTAGTGCTCGGTTATGAAAAAGATAAAGTTAAAATTTTTGGTGCAACTTTATTCTAGATTCAGAACTTAAATAGTGTCAGTAAAACAGGTTTTATTTAGTATGTCAGATATAATCGAAGATGAAAAATTCGTTGAGCTAAATTATAAGGTCGTCGATGACAAAACCGGCGATGTTCTTATTACAGTGGACTATCCCATCGGCTATGTGCATGGCGTCAATGATGTGATGTCAGAAGAAGTCACAAAACATCTGTATGGCAAGAAAGTGGGTGACATCATCGAAGTGCCTATTGATACCACACTGTTATATGGTGAAAGAGACGAGTCATTAGTGTTTACCGACGCAATTGAAAATGTGCCGGAAGAGTATCGAGAAATCGGTATGACCATATACATGGAAAATGAAAAAGGCGAACAGAAATCTTTTATTGTCACCCGTTTTGATGACAAGACTTTAACCATCGATGGAAATAATCCACTGTGTGGTAGAGATGTCACCTTTAAGCTGGAAATTCTGACTGTACGCGATGCGACCGACGAAGAGGTCGATCATGGCGGCCCTGTCGATGCCAACCCGGATCTAAACGAAATTCTTAGTAAGGCCAAATGAAGTATTCAAGCAATATCCTTCTTTACCCCATCAATCGGGTTCTTGAACTTGCCATACTCGATTCTCGGGATCTGTTGACGGCGGAACAGTCTGAATCACTCTTCCCGGACAGGAGCGTAGCTGCGGCTGATAATTTCCTTTTCACACGAGGAAATTTTGAACAGCATCGTTTTAATTCGGCTATTTATGCGGATATGTGCAAAGCACTGGAATCAAGCCTGTCTGATGAGTTACGAACAAATGAACCCTTAGTCTGGGCCGAAACCCAGAATAAGCTGGGTAATCTCCTCGGCGCATTAGCTCAACTACAGGGAGATACTTCCTTGTATGCCAAGGCGGTCGACTGTTTTTCTTTTGCCCTTGAAGTATTTAGCCAGGAAAATACCCCAATGGAATGGGCACAAACTCAGACTAATCTTGGGACGGCATTACAAGCCCAGGGTCGACTGGAATTTGATGCAAAATTACTGAATAAATCTGTTGATGCCTACACTGCGGCATTTCTGGTCTATTCCAAAACAAAGACCCCTGAAGAATGGAAACTTGTCATGATTCAGCAAGGTCTGAGCATGCACAACCACGGTTTACTGCTAAAAGGTAATCGTACTTTCCAGAAGTCCGTTGTCGCCTATAAAAATGCTATTTCTGAACTTGATGCGGATAACCATGCCTTTGAGCTGGCAGCAGCGCACAATAATTGTGGAGCTGTGCTGCATAACCTGGCTGAATCGGAAGAAAACCCGGATCGTATGGCAGAGGCAGTGAGGGCATATGAAAAGGGCTGGACGGTTTGTATGGAACAGCAGCTCCCCGTGCATCTTTCAGTAATTTGCCGAGTAAACAAGACTACTGCTCGAGCGGTGCTGGCTGAAATGACGAATGATGCAATGCTTGCCGAAGACGTGGCTGATGAAATTGAAGTGATTCTGGAATGTTTCCCTCATGCCTTACAACCGCTTTGTGCAAAACACTGCGAAGCGCAGATGGAAAAAATGCGTTCTAAGGCAAAAGCAATTAGCGGCTAGCTTTATAGCAGAGCGGTGATTAAATCCGCTCGGAAAGTTTGTAGTCGATATTAATAAAGGCACCAATCTCAGAACAGAATTTTACTACCCGCGAGCCAAAACCAACCTCGGGAGCTTTTTCATCCTTATCAATCGATAAGGTCAGCTCTACGCAGATTCTTGGTGAAATATTATGGGCCTGGCAAACCTGGATAATCTTGTCCTTGGCATGCTCAATCTTTTTCAGAATTTCATCATCAATGAGTTTGTATACATCGAGGTCCTGTTCATCCGAGTTTAGCGTCGGGGAAGAAAATTCCCAGGAGCTGATAACCGGCTTGTCCAGGCTGCCACTGGCACCGGCATCATTGGTCGAGGTGGGGTCCAGGCCAAGCTGCTGCGTAATGTGGTCCGGCTTGAAGTGATAGCCAACAAGCGAAAAGTAAGCTCGTGCTTTATTCGATGCCACAGGTGATTCCTCTTTTTTGCTAACTGGGAGTAAAGGGGGCGGATTATACCCCAATGTCTGGGCTGATGGGGTGTCTGAGGGTGAATAGCCATTCACCGGTTAGGCAGGCTGCCCTGGGGTCTCGTAAATAGCTGATTTATTAGAAATTAAAATACCCGCTTAAAAAAATATTATGGAAAATTCCATTATGTTTCTGCCCCAAAAAGGGTAAAGTTACGGGCTGAGATTAGGCAGGTCAGCCCGGTTCAGGCCGAGCAATCTGGGGTCTCTGAGATTTACGAATTTGTACGATAGACGAAAGGTGGTAATAGTGTCGTCTGAGAAAAAAAGAGACCCTAATAATCCCTGCCTGTTTTGTAGCGATGCCAAAGGTGTATCACTACAGAATGAGCTGGCATACAGCGCCAGGGACAGTTATGCAGTAAGTCCAGGGCATTCCGTGGTCATTCCGCGTCGCCATGTGGCCGAATTTTTTGACCTGACCCCGGAAGAGCTGGCAGCCTGTATGGAATTAATTAATGAGGAAAAGAAGCTCATTGAAGAGGAATTTCAGCCGGACGGCTACAATATTGGCGTCAATATTGGCCCTGCAGCCGGGCAGAGCATTTTTCACGTCCATATTCACATTATCCCCCGCTACAAGGGAGATGTGGAAAATCCCCAGGGTGGGGTACGCCATGTAATACCAAAAAAGGCACATTACCGGCGTTAGATGTTATAATTCAGTCAGCTTTTTAATGGGAGGGGCTGACAATACTGATAATCCTCCCGATTTTAACCATTTAGGAGATATGATAATGGCCCAATTTACCAGACCTAAAGTGCCTCAGGGTGTAACAGAGTACGTAACTACAACTCAGAAAGAAATTGTTCCTGGACAGTTTCACGTTGGTTATACAACAGAATGGAAATCTTTCCAGAAAGAAGTACCTTACAGCACTCCTAAAAAGCCATAAGGTTTTGTTTGGCCACGTGGGCAAAAACGCTCACGTGGCTATTACCTTTTCTACTCCATCCGTAAGCCTGCTTCATATATAGCAGCGAAATTCCTATAAAAATCAAAGAGTCTGTATAATCAGGCTAATTCAGTGATACCAAGCTATATTGTCTGTTGTTGTCAGTTTAAGTCTAAATAACATAGTATTTTAATAAGGTATCTCAATGTTTAGCTTTTGATAAAAAGAGCATTTTGCTGCCCTTTTTCATATTAGAATTTGTATAATAAAAATGCACAGACAAATGAGGAGGAAGGGCAAATGAACAGGATTCTGTTTATTTTCATATTGCCCGTGTTTTTTATCTCTACTACGGCAAATGCCGCCCCACTAACAAATAATAATAATGAAATTATCTGGGCTGGTTGCGGTATTACCAAAAAGGCCTTTATGGCTGAATTGGCCAAGGCCTATGAGAAAAACACCGGTATTAAAATAACGTTACAGGGTGGCGGGGCTACCAAAGGTATTCGAAATGCCACCAAAGGTGCTATCCATATCGGTGGTGCCTGCCGTGCGGCGATCGATAAACATCCCGAAGAACGTGGTGCCTATCAGGTCCCAGTTGCCTGGGATGCACTGGTGGCCATCGTCAACAAAAACAACCCAGTCGAGAGTATCAGCTTCGACCAAATAAAGGGCCTTTATCTAGGTAAGATTACTAACTGGAAGCAGCTTGGCGGTAAAGATGCACCAGTTGATCTCTATGTTCGTAGAGGTAAGGTATCGGGTGTAGGGCGCACTCTGCGAGAGTTGGTATTTGCCAATTTCGAGCAGAATTTCCGTGGTAAGTATGTCATGAAGTCTTCAGGACCACTGGAAAAAGGGGTTGTAAACAATCTTAATGGTATTGCAATAACCGGTATCAGTAGTGCCAAGCGTCGCAATGTCAAAATTCTCAAGCTTGACGGACATGCACCAACTTTTGAGAATATCAAGAGTGGTAATTACATGTTATACCGCCCACTCTACCTGGTTACCAAAGGCAGCAAGAGTGATAAGCGTGTAAAAGACTTTATTACTTTTACCCTCAGTAGCAAAGGCCGAGAAATCATTCGCAAGGCCGGTACAGTTCCGTATTCTGATGCGATACATCTGGTGATGAAACAGGTGGAGCAGTATGAGCGTGCTGCGATGCAGGGTTTGTATCGATAATTTTATAAACAAGGATGTTTATTCAATTTCTTTTTTAATCCGAATTGGTAAACTTATTGCATCACGTGCCATATCCACTATAGGTGGATCTATATTGTTATCTTTAAGAGCCCATTTGGCATATTTATTATTGAACTTTCTGTAACGAAGGACCGCCCTAACCGTTATTGGGCTTTTGGCCCAGCTTGGTATTGTAAACTTGTAATCTACTAGATCTGATTTTCCAGCGGGTATGAAATTTTTATAGCTATTGCCCGTCATGTTGAATAGGTCATGTTTCCAGATATGTTTACCATTTCTATCTATAGGTAGTGATTTATAAAAATAGGCATTATAGTCAACATCGTTGTCATCCCGGATAGCACCACTTTCGTAAACAGTCATGTTTTGGGCATCGACGACTTTGAGGTGTAACCAGGCTTCATTTATATCCAGTGTTCCACCGGGGAAATTATGGCCAACCTGAGCATTAGTCACAATAACTTTTAGCTTAACTTCTTCACCGAGGTAAAAATAAGCAGGAGAATCCTTGTCTGTGCGTATTTCAGGTGCAACAAATTTTTTACTTCTGACAGCCTTTAGCCGACTTGGTTTCTCAATATTAAGTCTTACCTTATCAGCTTGAAGAAACTGTATCGTTTTTTCGAGCTGTACTTGGTCTTTATTTAGCCATGGTATTACTGTATTAGCACCCAAGGTTCTGTGTGACTTAATCATATTATATTTATTTCGAGATGGGTCGTTTGCTTTTACCATAGGCATATGGCAATCGTGACATTTAACAACTTTGTTATGAGAGAATGACTGTTCAGTCTGTCCTGAGTATGGACTATTTAGCCAGGCTCCAAATTCATCCTGCATTTTTACCCAACCCCAATTATTAACATCCTTATCAATAAATTGGGTGTGGCAGGTGGCACAAAGTGTCGGATCAGAGAGTATAGGTCTTGCCATATCAAGTCTGTGTTGTCGCGGTTGGATTTTTACCAGAAAATTATGGATCTGATTTGCAATCCAGTTGTCCACATCAGCAAAGAGATATTTTTTTGCAGGTGCAAATCGATAACTGGCAACACCCTGTAAATGGACTACATTATCAATTCCATGGCAGCCCATACAGCTGACACCTTCCTTCATATGGCCAGTAGTATCAAGTCTGCCACCTTCAGTTAGTTCACCGCTAAGCAAGGCAACAGGGGCATGGCATCCCTCACAATAGCGGGTAGAAGCCATCCCCTTTTTTTTAGCTAAAAGATTGATGTTTGTTTGATAAGATTTATCGGAAGCTGCTTGAGAATGAATCGAGGAGCGCCATTCATCAGTAATAAATTCATGGCAGTCAGCACACTTATCAGAAGCACCTGTTCTCCGTACATCGTAAAAACTACCTGAAAGTGTTTCTGTCTGACTGGGTCGGAAAGGGTGATTACCATATGGTAATTGATATGTATCATATATGGCTTTATCAATATAATCGGTATCAAGTGTTTTAAATATAACTGACAAAAAAAGTATCATTAGTATAGAAATAACGATGCCATTAGAAGTGGATTTTACCAGAGCAGGGGTAATGCTAGGATATTGACTAAGCTTGGAATCTTTGCGTTTCGCTCTATTAGTATAGTGATGAATAAGTATATGAGCTGCAATTATTGATATTGACGTATAAGCCAAAAGAATATGGTTGTCATATATAAAACGTAATGACTCAATTTGCCCAAACAGCGTGATATGCAGCCCAGACAGTATAAGTAGGAAAAACACAATAACTATTAAGGTGCCTGAAACAATAAGAAATGGGCGTCGTATACCCATTGTCCGCTTAAAGTGATGTATTAAATAAGGTACAAAATGATATGACAGAAACAAGCCTGCAATTGTATGTAGCAGATACGTAATCTGTTGCCAGGCTGAGTTTGTCTGGTAAAAATAGGTAATTAAACCACTAATTGAAGCAATTGCTGTAAAAAGAGTTAGCCTGGAAACAGTGCGTTGTTCTTTTTCTAAAAGTGTTGATGGAGAGTTCATTATATGTATTGTTAGCTATAAAGTTGGTGCGCCCTTAATGGTAGAACTGATCAACCCCTCATTTAGAAGTTGTAAGATATTAGAACCACCATTATTTAATATGGCTTCTGCAGAAAGAAATCGGATTGTTTCAGTTTCGTCAGGAGATGTAACAAATTTAGAAATAAATTTATTACTTGCTGTATTGTTGAAATGAGATATCAGTTTTAATGCCTCAATCCGTAATACATCATTTGGGTTAGCAGATATTTTAATCAAGACTGGTAAAGACCATGTATTCTTAGATATGTGCAGTTTACTCATTATATTACGTCGAATTATTTCATTCTCGGAATTGAGTAGAGTTTCTTTCAATAAACGAATTGCCCATGTCTCTTTTATTGTGAGTAAAAAATTTATTACAACATCCCTGACTGTATGATGATTGCTTTGTAGATACTGTTTAATTCGACTTAAATTGTTTTTAGTGGACGAATTTGACTGGCTTTTCTGTAACCAGTAATGAACAGCATTTGCTTGTACTTTTGGATCGGTGTGATTTAGAGTGTGCTCAGGTAATGTGATTTTTGCTGTACGTAATTCGGATAAAAGTTGTAGAGCTAGGATGTTCTCTTTCACTGGTGTTTTATTTGATAATGCCCTGTTATAAAGAATATTTAGTGATTCATGGTTATCATGTTTAGCGATAAGTTTAAGTGCAGGTAAAGATGTGTTTTTATGGTCCAGATATTTTTTTATAGTGTTAAACGGAAGTGTTACATCTGTGTCAGAGGCTAGCTGAATGATTCTTTGTCTAACAGATGAGGATGTATCATTTAATCCTCTCATGATATATTTTTTTCTATATTTACCATTGTTGGTAATTAGACGTACGTAGGCTTGTTCGCGAATTGACGGGTTAGAATGTTTAGTTAATTCATCAAGAAGTACAATAAATTGTCTTCTGTTGAGATAATCAGACTGGGTTATCATTTGAAGTGTCTCAATATCGAATAGCTTGGCTTTAGTTTGATATAAATGCTTGAGCTTGTCGGCTAACATTTCTTTGTTCAGTACAACGCCGTTGATTTCATCATTAAAAATAGCAATGATAGTTTGCAACGCGCGGGTGGGATTGTTGCTGCTGTAAATGGTCTTATCAATCAATTGATTTAGTTTTGGATATTCAAGTCTTTTTAATGCTATCAATACCTGAGCCAGTATTTGTGGTGCTTGATCAGTATTATCAAGCAACTGTAACAATGCAGGTATCGCCGTACGTTCACGTAACAATCCAAGTGAATTGATGGTAGTTGTTTTAACTTCCAGATTTTCATCGTTAAGTCTATTTATCAATGGGAGGACAGCGCGATACTTTTCTGATTCACCCAGGGCCTTTGCTGCTGCAATACGAACTTTGGGGGATGTATCTTTTAAAAGTTTGATTAAATGTGGTAGTGCAAGGTATTTTCTGTGTACAAGAGCTTCTTCCTCACGATAAAAAAAGGCGTACGCATTTGCAACTGCAATCCTGACGTCAGCATCAGGATCATTAAATGTTCTTAGCATCCATCTGCTAGATATTTCCGTTTCTAATTGTTTAAGTGCCATGATGGCAGCTACTCGGACTTTAGTAGAGCTATCTGAAAGAGCGCGAGTTATCAATATCAGGCTTTGATCATGTCTGTATTCACCAAGAAGTCTGACGGACTCTTCGCGTACACTGTCATTATTATCTTGTGTGGCGAGCTCTAGTACGTCAATAGCATTATTAATATCTTGCTGTTTTACAAGCCAATTAAGATATAATTTTTTATTATCCGGTATTTTTATATGACTAAATGCCTGAGGGTGGACGCTTGATATTTTGCCAGAGTGTGTAACAGGTGCAGCCTGATTCGGCAAGATACCAAATCCCTGTTTTATTTTGATGAACTGGTTATGTGCAATATTATTTATATCCGATGTTGTACCATCCGGCCAGTTAATGCTTAATGATTTAATGTGATTATCTTTTCCCAAACCAAAATGAATACGTCGGTCATTTCCAGACATGAAGCCACCACCTGAATTCACTGTTTTGTAGATTTTTCCAAAGCGGGTTGTTAGTGTCAGTTTTGCACCAATCGAATCACGATTTGATTCTGTTGATTCGAGAGTAACATTCAACCAGTTGCCAGGTGGAGACTGGTTGATGAGCATTTGACCAAGGTCGTTGTTATGTGTGACATACACATCAATATCACCGTCATTATCGAAATCGGCAAAAGCTGCCCCTCTCGCAGACTGCGTGTCTAAGAGTGCTGGGCCACTGATGTTTGTTACATCTTTAAAATATCCTTTACCCTGGTTAATCCATATCTGTTTGCTTTGACCCAGTGGAATCTTTTTTACATCAGGATCAGGAACCACCAGTCCATTCGCCATAAAGCAATCCAGCCAACCATCATTGTTGAAGTCCTGAAGGCCAGGATTCCATCCTACAAAAGCTGTCGATTGTTCATTGCTCAGTTTAAGTTTACGCGAAAGGTCTTTAAACATACCTGTAGTTGAGTCATCAGTTGTTAATTTAGCAGGAAGGGTGTTGTTAATAAGCAATAAATGAGAGTGCTGATTATCACTGCCTATGACAAGATCGATGTCACCATCATTTTCTATGTCTCCCGTAGCTACCCCCATATGACCTAATGAGCTGCTGATGCCGGAAAGGAGATTAGTTTTTTCAAACTTATTACCATTTCGGTTCAGGTAGAGTGTATTTGGTGTACCATTTTTATCATTTATTACGAACAGGTCTGGCAGACTGTCATTATTTGCGTCAAGCCAGATCACTCCCAGGCTACGACCTCCAGTATTTGCAGTTTGACTTATTGTTGTTATATCCTCGAATTTCATGTTACCAAGATTGCGGTATAAACGATTGTCCTGCGCATCATATAAGCTACTATTAAAGGTGCCAGGAATACTGCCATCAAATTGGTTGTCTGATTCAAATGTGTTTGCACCTTTCACGAATTTAAGATAATTAGCTATATAAATATCTAATAGTCCATCTCCATCATAATCAGCGACGGCTGCTGAAGTAGACCAGGCCGTACCAGATATTCCAGATTGGGCGGTGATATCAGTAAAAAAGCCATTATTATTTTTATAGAGTTTGTTTATCCCATTATTTGTCACAAGCAGATCAGAATACCCATCATTATCAAGATCTGCAGTGGCACAACCCATACCCCATGACCTTTCTGTCAAGCCAGCTTCAACAGTGACATCTTTAAATTTTCCATTACCGATATTCTTGTATAGTGCATGGCTCCTGTTTTGCTGCCACCAGTACTGTTTGCCATAGAAGCGAGTTTGGCCAGAGCCATTGACAATAAACAGATCTACCCAGCCATCATTATTATAATCAAAGGCACAGGCACCTGAGCCAAGGGTTTCATCGAGTCCTGTTAATTTGCTGTCGCCTTGTAAATGACTAAATCTGATTCCAGCTTGAAGAGTGTTATCGGTAAATATGGAAGCAGGGTTGATGCTGTAACCACTTTCCCAGTCAGGCGTGATGTCAGTAAGATATTTTTTGAGAGAAAGCATTGTTAAGAACAGTATTCCAATAACAAGTATAATGATGACAAGCCTTACCTTATCAAAAGTTGGTAATGGCCAGGATTTCATCAATTGTGTTCCTCAGGGTTATGATCCAGTGTGTATTTATCATTCTGAACATCGTATTCATATGGATGTGTTGCAAATTCAGGGCTTACTCATCATGTGAATTGAATGATTCAGAGCGGTATTGTATAAGATTTATTATCAAAATTGGCGATACTAAGAGTCATTGGTTAAATCTTCGTCACAAACTATTTGAGCCAGTACTATTTCTGTAAAGGATCTCGACGAGACGATGATAAGAAGCACTCTGCAAATTAAAGTAAATTAAGTTAGTGATCTAACTAGGCTTATAAGAATATTTATGTATTCTAAAACAATAGATATGAGCTGTATTTTACTAATATCATTGTCGGAATAGTTTACAAATAATTTTCTTAATTGAGATGTATGTCTTAAAAATCAAATACAGTTTCTCTAGATCATTGAAATCGTGTATGATCATTCGATTGGTGTGTAATTTGCTAACGTTCACCACAATTAATTTTGGTTAGCAGCGGACTTAGTCTAATAAAAATAAACAGGTCTGGTAGAGTGACAAAAGCAAATTGAATTTCGTCTATCTGGGGAGTTAGATAATGAACATAATACAACAGGCCGCAGCAGCTGTGGCTTTCATGACTGTCTCGTTTACGGCAGGCGCCGCTATGCTGACAAATGGTGATTTTTCCACGGATGGTAGCGGGTGGAGTGATGCGAGTAGTACAGGTGCAATTACTTTCGTTGGCGGGGCAGCACAGCTGGATACTGGCTCAGGAGACGATCCCTATAGCTCAATCCTGGTTCAGGGTGATGATGGGTTTTTCAGTTTTCTTAACCCTATTTCATTAGGTGCCGGAGAAGCTTTCTTAAATTTCGATGTTAATTTTTCAAGCCTTGGAAATGATTTGAGTGAGTCAGGAAGCTCCTTTTTTGATGATTATTTAAGCATCGCTCTATATGATTCGCTGGATTTTTCATATGATTTAATCTTCACCCCTGGTGTAGATAGTTCTCTGGGTGATGGTTGGACAAGAATAAACCTGGATGTGAGCGTTTTGAGTGGTCGTGAATTTGCTTTGTCATTTGAACTCAGTGATCAGGATGATGGTTTTGATTCTCGTGTATTACTCGATAACATCAGCTTTTCAGAAACTGCTTTACCTGGTGGCGGTGATACAACACCTGTTCCTGTCCCAGAACCAAATACTTGGTTTTTGCTTGCACTAGGTGTGTTTCTGTTGATCGGCAGCTTAAAAATTAAACGATCTTGATTATATTTGTTTTTTAGACTGTAATGGGTTTCGTTGACTTACTAGAACAATTAAGGTGAAATAAATCCGTTTCAGAGCGAAGCGTACAGAATTAAAATGATTAACCATCTCATAGGTTGATCGAAATAATAAGAAATAAACAATACCAACTAAGAATAAAAGGGATTAGGGGAACATGGTGTTACCAAAAGCGGGAGAGGTCTGCTCTTCATTTTTCGCATTTCTGTCTATCATTTGTTTCAATCTTTTGCTGCTGGCAATGCCGTTATCTGCCAATGCTGCAACCTGGACAGATGTTTCAAGCCAGTTAACGATTGATACATCCAGTCCAGTTAGAAGTCGACGAAACCCTGATGCGACAGTAACGATAAACCTAACTAATTCTGGAACGAACACCGTTAATGCACCATTACGGCTGGTATTAGGTACATTTACCCCCGATACGGTGAGTCTTCAAGGTGTGACAGGGCAAACGGATGCAGGTGAGCCCTATATGGACTTGGGCACATACGTTGGTTCAGGCCTGGCAGCTGGGGCCTCAACGGGTCCAATTACACTGACCATCCTGGGAGGAGGCAGTGTCAACTTCAGTTTTTTCCCACGAGTTGAACAGGAACAGGTAGCGCAACTAACGGTTAAAATCACTGAGCCAGCAACTCTCATAACAGTTGGAAGTAGCCCACTACAGGTGAGTGGTACCGTAAGTGACCCAGCAAGTACCGTAACACTCAATGGAGCTATAGTTCCGCACAGCGGAGGCACCTTCAGTGCAGCAGTCAGTCTGGAAGAAGGACACAATACCGTCATTGCCCGTGTTGTAAATTCAGCGGGTGAAGAAGTCACTGATTCAATATCGGTATCACTGGATAAAACCCCACCCTATATCACCATCGATAACCCGGTAGATGGGCAGACGGTCAGCATAGCCAGTATTCCCGTCAGCGGTCTGGTAAATGACATCGTACGCGGTACCGTCAGTGAAGCCCAGGCCAATGTGCTGGTCAATGGTGTCCAGGCCGGTGTCTCAAACCGCAGTTACCTGGCACAGAACATCACCTTGCAGGAAGGGGTCAACACTATCACGGTTACAGCCTCTGACCAGGTAGGCAACACCGCCAGTAAGAGTATCACCATAAACTATGTTCCCCCGGCCCCCAAACACATTGCAATGGTGTCTGGCCAGAACCAGAAGGCCAGTATCCGTAGTGTCCTGACCAACCCCATTGTCGTGAAGTTGGTGGAAAGCGATGGATCAGCGGGTGTGGGCAAGAATGTTGTGTTTCGCGTCACCCAGGGTGATGGTGTGGTGGGTGCCGGAACCAGCACTGAGTCTCAGGGTGTGCTAGTTGTGACCGATGCCAACGGTGTCGCCCAGACCAGCTTCAAACTGGGGTCTCGTTCTGGTAACGGCAACCAGCGGGTGCGTGCCCGTGCCGTGGGTTATGACGGTGAAGTCGTTTTCCATGCCTCGGCCACCACCAACCCGGGTGACAAAGTGAGTGTTAACTCCGGTAACAACCAGCGTGGTGCCGTTAACCAGCCCTTGCCCCAGCCGTTTGTGGCGGTGGTGACGGATGGGGGTGCCAATGTGGTGGAAAACGCCCAGATAGAATTTGCCATAACCAAAGGCAGTGGCCGCTTCCAGAATGGCCAGGCTGCCTATATTGCCACCACCGACAGTGACGGTCGGGCCACGGCCCACATGACTCTCGGTAGTGAAGCGGGATTTGACGTACAGCGCGTCACCGCCACCCTGTCGGGCACAGGTCTTCATGCCAGCTTTACCGCCTCGGGTTTTGTCCCGGCTGACCCGGGTAATACCCGTATCAGCGGTATTGTGCTGGACAACCAGGATGTCCCTCTGCCAGGTATGACCATCCGTGTTGAGGGCACTACCCGCCAGGGCGTGACCGATGCCCAGGGTCAGTTCAACATCACCGAAGTGCCGGTCGGCCCGGTGCACCTGATTGCCGATGGCAGCACCACCGGTGCTCCGGGTGAGTGGCCCACCCTGTCCTATAACATTGTCACTATTGCGGGTGTGGACAATCCCATGGCGGCACCTATATATATGGTCCGCCTGAATACCGACAGCGCGTCGCTGGCGGGTCGGGAAGATATTGCCCTGACCCTGCCGGAAGTGCCTGGCTTCAAGCTGGAAGTGAAGGCCGGCTCGGTTACTTTCCCCGATGGCTCAAAAGAGGGCCTGATTTCGGTCACCCCGGTGAACGCCTCCAAGGTGCCCATGGCGCCGCCCAATGGCATGCAGCCCCAGTTTATTGTCACCATCCAGCCAGCTGGAACCAAGTTTGATCCGCCCGCCCCGTTGACACTACCGAATGTGGATGCTCATCTGCCCGGTGCCCAGGTAGAGATGTATTCCTATGACCATGACCTGGAAGAGTTTGTGGCGATTGGTCTGGGGACAGTGAGCAAAGACGGCACAGTGATCAAAACGAATCCAGGTGTTGGTGTTATCAAGGCCGGCTGGCATTGTGGAAGTCAGCCTGGTGGTAACGGTTGCTGTAGCGGCGGTGGCGGCGGTGGTTGCCCGAAATGTAGCCAGCCGGATTCGGGATGTGAAAGTGGCTGTAGAGCTATTCCCGATTGTTGTGATCCACCTGTTTCATGTGGTGAGTGTCAACAACCGTCAGCTAATGGCTGTTCATGTGAGCCGATTCCTCCTGAAACATGTGGCGCCTGTGAATCACCAACGGGTCCCTGTGGTGCCTGTGAACCCAATGACCCGGCACAATGTAACCCAGATAATTGTGAACAGCCGTCAGCTGACGGATGTTCATGTGAGCCTATACCCCCTGTTGAATGTGATGAGTGTTTTCAACCAACAGGTGCATGTGGTCAACAGTGTGAACCAATACCCCCAGAAGTGTGTGGTGCTTGTGAAGAACCAACTGGTCCATGTGGTGCTTGTGAACCTATAGATAAGGAAATGTGTACAGGTTGTCAAAAACCTTCTGATGACGGTTGCTCCTGTGTGGATATACCACAACCAAACTGTGATTCAAGTTGTGAGATATTTAATCCTGATACTTGCCAATGTGATCCGAATCCGGCAACTGCTGGTAGACGATTTGGGGAATGCCAGGAATGTAGAAATGGTCGACTAACTAACCTTGATGGTTTATGTCCCAGTACTTTTTGTACAGAGTCTGTAGGTTGTGTTAATGGGCAATGTGGTCAGCCTGTACCCAGAAATGAAGGACTTGTTATTCCGAGTAGTTTAGGTTGTTACAAATGTGGTGGTGGTAAACCTGTTCCAACGGGTGATTGTACAGATCCTCCTCCAGGAGAAGACCCTCCTGAAGAACCGCCTCCGGAAGAACCTCAGCCAGATCCCTGCTCAGAGCCTGGCGCGTGTAATAATGGTTCGACTGGTGAAATCACATTAAAAGATCGCAGAACAAATGCAAGAGTTCGCGATGGTAGTACAGTGTTCATAAACATTAATGGTGTGATGCCACAACTGTATGCTGATATCAGGTATTCTGGTACGGCACCTGAATCTGTTGTCTGGGATTTTTCTTCTAACCACCCAAGGAGGAACGTCGATACGACAGCATCTCGATCATGGCTACGACGTTATTGTTCGGACTCTGGAGAAGATAGCAGGACGCAACGCACAGTAATTCCGCCAGGGGATGAGTGGGATTTATTCAGCAGTTATGCATGGAATAGCCCTGATTTCACGTTTGGTGCTGCCTCGCCCTATACAGATGACAGGCAGGCTACTGTAAGTGCGTCTAATGCGGATTCGATACGTTTTAACATTAAGGGCGTCAATCCTTTTAAGGCGGATGTGCAATATAATATCACTAACCATAATCCGCCCCCTAATCATCAGTATGCTTATCAGATGTCACTGCATGAGTCTGGTACAACTTCAAATGAAGCTAGGGTAAGGCAGTTTATACCAGCATCACGGGCAGAGAGGGAGCGTGGACTTCCAACCTATGGACCTCCAGATGGTTGGGGAGCTTTCCAGATTGACAATAAGTGCAGATCAAACGGTACTCGATCTGGAGTTCCGGTACCTACAGAGGTTCTATGGAACTGGCCAAGTAATGTTTCTCGAGGGATCACGATATTGAACCAGAAAGCTGTTGGATCAAGAAGACGATATGACGGTATTGCCAATTACTGGCGAACAGCTATTGGTGCTGCTGATTTTGAACCTCTACCAACGGTAATACAGGTAAATGGGGTTAACATTCACCCTCAGCACGCATGCGCTATTCAGGCCTATAACGGTGTAGCTGGTGGGACAATTGTCGAGCAACCATACTTGCCGATAGGCGGAAGGTATCCACAGGATGTTTCATATGTCGGGTTCTGTATGTTCTATGATGAAACGGCACCAAGAGGTAGTCGTTGGACGTTCAGGAATAATGGTAATCACTATGTTGGGCATGTTCTACAGAGGAACTAAATCAAATGATGATGCGCCGTAATCTGTCAAAAGCACTGTTTATTTTGATGTTTGCCATTACGCATATGGCGTATGGCGAGCCTGTTGTTTCACCAATGCAACTTTTTTTAGAGGCTGAATTAAAAGCCGGGCGCTTGTTGAAAAATACGGAAGTTTATGTCTTCAAGGTAGATCTGAATAATGATGGATTTGTAGACTGGTTTATAACATCAGATATCGGTGACAGAGACAATGCAAGGGCTGGCAAAGACTGGGATGTGTATTGGGGAGGGAAAGATGGTTTCACGGCTAAAGGTAAGATTACTGCCCAGGACACAGTTACGATTCAAAATATCCCTGAGGCAGGTGGAAATCCGGCGATAATTTCTATTTTCCCATCTGGTGCTGGTGCTGGCTCTGTCATGGGCTACTACTCAGCAGGATCAATGGAGATAACCAGGCTGGATTTAGGACGGTATAAACTGGGACCTGACAATAAGCCCCTCAAAGGCTTTGAAAACATTTTGGAAAGATTCTCTGGAGGTGTAGAGCCAAAGCTCGAAGTGAGTGGGCTTGATAAATTATTACCAGAGTCTGTTGTTGAAAGCCTGCCTACGATTAAAAAAGACTTTTATGATAAACATATGCTCTTCGTAGATTCGGAAGATCCTTCGAGGGATAAAGTATTCAGGTTGCTACCAGATGGGAAGCTGGGTGAGTTTGTAGGCTACTGGAAGGATGGTAAGTTAATCTCAGCTGGTAAAGAGGCAAAAAAAAAATTAGAACCCCCAGTTCGAATTGAACAATATGTTGCGCCTGATAGTGGGAAAGACGAGGGAACTGGTAGTAAATTTAGCATTTATTTTGTGTTTTTAATTCTATTAGCCGTTGTGTTGATTTTTGTTTATAAGAGAAAGTAGATTGTGATAGTTGATTTGAAGTTTTCGTTGTTCGGTAGGTGTTTATTCGGAGTCTTGCTGGCTGGTTTGTTGGCTGGATGCGATTCAAAATCCAATAGTAAAGATCCAGATTGGGTTAATGAAGAGATTCTCGAACAAATAAGACTGATAAAAAAAGATATCGCATCTATCAAAAATGACATCTCCAGCCTTAAGAAAGAACCAGGACCAAGTAAAGCTAATGAGCCAGTTCAACCGCGGAAGTACATACCACCACCGAAGGAAGTTAGCTTTCTTGGAAAACCGGTAATGGGTAAGAAATCTGCAAAGTATATGATAGTAGAATTTTCAGATTATGAGTGCCCATATTGTACACGTCATTATAAAACAGTATTCGCTAATATTAAGTCAAAATTAATTGATACGGGGATAGTGGGTTATTCTGTAATTAATTACCCGCTTGCATTTCACTCAAAAGCAAAAGAAGCGGCAGTCGCCGCCAGATGTGCATTCAGAAGTGGCAAGTTTTGGGAAATGCATGACAGACTATTTAAGAATAGAAAAATCCTGGGTAAGGAATTTTATCTCAAGTCAGCAAAAGAGCTTGGTATCAATGAGTCTAGATTTAAAAAATGTTTGTCTGGCCCTGATGAAGAGAAGGTGGTTACAGAGGAAGTAGCATATGGAAGTTCTATCTCAGTAACGGGGACGCCCAAATTTTTTATTGGCGTGAAATCTAACGATAAAATTGTAAATGTGAAAGTAATTGGTGGTGCACAAGGTTATTCAAAATTTACTGCTGCACTTACTGAAATCGGGGCAAAACTGTAAGAGTTTAAGTTTGGTTTTAACGGTTGCGGAAGAACTGGCTGTATAAGTTCTAGTCTATATAGGGCATTGCTCTGGGGAAAATTATGGATATAAAAAGAATATTCAGGGGTGAGTGTAATATTATTTTTCGCCTTGCATTTTGTGGGTTGCTGTTTAATTCACCTGTAGCATTATCTGAAGTTCTGAAACTTGATGGGTCTTGTACGATTAGTATTCTAAACAGGACTGTTCAGGCTAATGAATTCGGCCGGTTTGCGCTTCCTAATGTTCCTTCCTTTATGGGTAAGGTTAGAGCCAGAGCAACATGTATTCGAAATGGCAAAACTATATCTGGTCAGTCAAACTATTTTGATGTTGTTAATAATGGAACTGTTGATATAGGTGAATTTTATACAGACAATATTATTGAAACACCAACTAAACTTAAATTTTTGAATGCTCAGCCACTAGTCCTTCGTTCAATAGGTGAGTCGCAGAGATTAGATATACTTGCTAGCTATAGTAACGGAGGTTCTCAGTTACAGATTAATTCTAATCTGAATTTCTCGAGCTCAAATAATGCAATCGTTTCAGTGGATGCTAATGGTGTTTTGACAGCTCAGTCTTCGGGTTCCTCACTAATTAGTGCACGAAGAGATGGTGTAGTAGCCTTTATAAGGGTTGTTGTATCGCTATTGGGTGATGCTGATAATGATGGCATCCCCGATGACTTTGAGATAGCAAACGGTCTTAATCCAAATGATCCTTTAGATGCCCTTGAGGACAGTGACAATGATGGGCTAACTTCTCTGCAAGAATTCCAGTTAGGGACAGAAATAACTGTTGCTGATACTGATGGGGACGGAATTTTAGATGGTGAGGAGAGTGTTTTAGGGGTAGATGGATATGTTACAGATCCATTATTGGCTGATAGCGACGCAGATGGATTGACGGATTTTATTGAAGTTAGGGTTGGCTCCTCTCCTATTGATGGAAGTGATACTAATTTTAATGATGCTATCGTCAGATTGTACTCTATTCCACAAGCAGTTCAGATGACATTTAATGCTATTGATCCTGAATCAAGCAGCCAACTAAGAATTTTTGGTGAAATGGTTGATGGAAGTGAACTTGAACTTACAAGTGCTGGGTTTGGAACAAACTATAGATCATCAGATATCTCCGTTGTTAATTTTGGTTCCACTGATGGGCAACTTTTTGCGGGGCAGTCAGGTTCTGCAACTGTCACAGTTTCATCAAATGGTTATCAAGTTAACGTCCCGGTTACTGTAAAAACATTTGAGCCAGAAGCATTATCAGCGATAGCTATTCCCGGTTATGCAAATAATGTTGATGTGTCAGGTGATTATGCATTTGTTGCAGCTGGTAATGCGGGATTACAAGTTGTTGATGTTACAGATCGAACCACACCTGTAATTGTGGGAAGCTTGGATACCGCAGGTACTGCAATTGATATCAAGGTTGTTGGTAACTATGCCTACATTGCAGATGGAGCAAACGGTCTTGTGATTATGGATGTAACAAATCCGCTAACCCCATCTTTAGTTTCAACTTTTGACACAGCTGACATTGCTCAGGATCTTAAAATAGATCGTCAAATAGCCTATATTGCCAGCGGTAGTGGTGGTCTCGTTATTGTCGATGTATCCAATCCAGCCACGCCTATATCCAAGGGGCATGTAGAGTTTTCATCAGCTAAAGGTGTTGATGTTGACGGTGATACTGCAGTTGTTGTGTCTGGTTCATCAATGCATGTTATCGATGTGGCCGACATTACGACACCATTACGTCTTAGCAGCATAAATATAGGTTCTGTAAAAGATGTGGTTTTAAACGGAAATTATGCACATGTTGCAGCATATGGCACTGGATATAGAGTTATTAATATCAGTAACCGAACTAACCCGGTAATAACGGGTGGGAACGGCCAAATTGCTCCGCGTGATATAGCATTAACTGATGGCCTTGCGTTTTATGCTGAGCAACTTTTTCCTAACGTGGTTGCTTATATTAGCATTCGTGATCCAGAAAACCCTGTATTCCAGGGGACGATTAACTTATCTGCTTTCGGTGATTATGCAGGTACCGGGATTGCGATAGATTCCAGCTTTGCATACATAACTGAAGAAAGTTTTGTGGTGCGGAATGATTACAGTGGATCTGGTGATACTAAGTTATTTATAGCACAGTATCGAATGTTAGAAGATAATAATGGAGTGCCTCCCGTTGTTTCCATTACCCAACCAGGCGATACTGAAGTCGTCGTAGAGGCATCTACGATTACTGTTACAGCAGATGCTACAGATGATATTGCTGTAGCCGGTGTGTCTTTTTATGTTAATGGCAGTCTTGTATTTACTGATACGTCTGCTCCATACCAGTTACCAGTAACAGTACCTATTGGCAATGAATCAATGTCTGTTTACGCGACCGCAATTGATCTTGGCGGTAATGTTGCAAATTCTTCGATTATAAATTTAATTGTTGAACCGGATATGGATCTGGATGGATTGGGTGATAATGAAGAGGTAACCCGCTATAACACGGATCCTGCAGATTCTGATAGCGATGATGATGGTTTACTGGATGGTGAGGAAGTCTCACGTGGAACCAATCCTCTGTTGGCTGATTCTGATGGAGATGGCATAGATGATCTGACTGAAATTAACCAGCAAACAGACCCGCTGAATCCTGATGTAACTGCGCCTGTTGTAGTAAGTATTGATCCTGCAGATGCAAGTATCGATATCGCCGAAAATGCTTCAGTTATTGTGACCTTCAGTGAACCGTTATTGCCCAAATCGGTGACTGCAGAAAGTCTACAGCTATTGGACAATACGGTGCCTGTACAGGGTAGTGTGCAGCTAATTAATGGCAATGCCCAGATTCTATTTACCCCGACGGACATTTTAAAAGATTACACTCCCTATGATGTAGTGGTGAAGCCTGTGCGTGATGAGGCCGGTAATCTGTTACAGGCGGAGTTTACCAGTCGCTTTACGACAGGGAATACAATCGATACTCAAAGACCATACATGGTAAGCAGTGACCCTGCTAGTAACGCAGGGGGCGTGGCAGTGAATGCCATTATCAATGTAGTAATGAATGAGCCGATTGACCCAACAACAGTGACTACCAGCAGTTTTTATGTTTACGATACGGTCGCTAACCGAAGAGTTTCGGGGTCTGTTTCTGTCTCAGATGATAAGAAGGTCTTGTCCTTTGTACCTGATGTGGCTTATCCGGTTGGACGCTATCACTATTTCTATCTCACAAACGCTATCAAGGATCTGTTTGGTAATACCTTAAATAACACAAGCAGGTATTTCACCACCTCATTTGAAGCAGATGCGACCGGGCCAACAGTTACATTAACCAATGTTTCAAATGGCCAGACTGACCTACCAACGAATGTGCTTCTGAGGGCAAGATTCAGTGAACCGGTAAGTAATCTTTCGATCAGGGCTCTGAGCCTGTTGGATGCCAATGGTGATCCCGTTGCCGTGGATCGAAGTATTTCATCAAATCTTAGAGAAATCAGTCTGCGGCCAAGATTACCACTTGCTGTTAACAGTTCTTACCAATTTGTTATTGATGGTGTATTCGACCTGAGTGGAAATTTCCTTGCTTTGCCTGTTACTAGAAGTTTTTCTACGAGTAGTGCATCTGACACAGCGTCTGGGACAGTTTCTAAACATACCCCGGTGTCTAATGCGACAAATGTGCCGAGTAACACAAAGATCCAGATTCTGCTGAGTGAGCGTGTAGATCCGTTCTCGCTTTCGAGTGCGACAATCCAGTTGCGTGATTCAGCCGGGCGTT
>Ga0224506_10000256_pt1 | contig 50483 bp, 44 predicted proteins | sample SF_Jan12_sed_USG_2_FD_169108 | JGI IMG/M metagenome (GOLD analysis project Ga0224506, IMG submission 169108) | Sediment microbial communities from San Francisco Bay, California, United States - SF_Jan12_sed_USGS_8_1 | ecosystem: Environmental > Aquatic > Marine > Sediment | place: USA... | reverse complement strand
AACAGCAACTCACTTTTCTGTCTGCAGCTACGCTTCTGCGTCCTGCTTGTGTCCCTTGCCTGCATCCATGTGGGCGACAGAAAAAAAACGAAAGAAATCCGCGTTTTTAAACAAGTCCGCATAAAATATATGCGAAAGCCTTATCAGTTGTAGATTTGATGGCTGCTACCTGAGCCGTCTGACTGGAGAATTACAATTTCCAGCAAGAGCCCCCGGTCAGCAATTCCGGGTGATGCTCATGCAGTCTTTGATTGAGGTTTGGTATTGATTTTTTCGGTACGTCGACGATTAATAGAATTTCACCGTGATGTATTGCGGAGATGAATTCGTTCCAGTGAACATTCGGGATGTGTTCGATAAAATATAAGGCTGAGATGAAGGTCGCGAGCATAACTATGACGGGCGCAATGATATAAGTGAAGCTTTCTGAAATTAGCATGGCCAGAAAAACAGTGAAGGCCAGGCAGAAAACAATCAGGTTGAGTTTCCAGATATTTGATTCAAGGGCAGCGTCGTGGTTCGGTTCGCTAACGGTGCGGACGTCACTGATGAATTCCAGGTTCTTGTTTTCGTTGACAACCGCATGGATATTTTTATCAGGAATATGGATTTCTTTTAATTCATTACAGACTTCTTTTGTATGCGCGCTGTCGGCTAAGAGAAAATAAACTTGTCGTCTCATGATGTCTCTCCTTGATGCATGATTTTGCAGCATTTAAAGGTTTTAGAGGAATTTCAATCTAAAACGGCTATCGCTGCTTCTGGTTTGCTTAAACTATTTAAGTCAGTGTTAGCTGACCTGCCGAACTGTTTGTGTCGAGTGCGGCAGGCTTATGTTTTTACATTTTCAAAGATGGCGGCAGGTTGTTTTGATTTCGAAATAGATTTCGGCTCCGTTGCTGCCACCGTCATTATGTACACAGGGGGGAGCAAGTCTGAAACAGCGTGCAGCGAGACGGTTGCGCTTGTAGTGCCATTGGAGTGTGCTCCACTTAAGGCAGGAATCTTTAATGATAATCAGGCAAGTGACAGAGTCAAGTTTGTTGTTAATATATTTAAGCGCAGATTAATTGTGTTTATTGAGAGGATAAAATATGAACCAGGCGGGCTCATTTTATCTGAACTGACGGTTTTTGCCTGGCGAAGCCAAACGAGTATACGTTAGCAGGCGCACAGCGTGATGCTATTTCGGTTAACCGTCGTCAGTGCTAATGTCTCGGCACTGAGTGCAGGCAATCTTGCTTCTCGCGCCAGTATAAACGGCTAGCGGGTACCAAATACCACAATGGTTTTACCGTGCGCACTGATCAGGCCGTCATTTTCAAGGTCTTTTAAAACCCGCCCGGCCATTTCCCGCGAGCAACCCACAATTTTAGAGATATCCTGGCGGGTAATGCTGATTTGCATGCCGTCGGGATGTGTCATCGCATCGGGCTGTTTTGCCAGCTCTAGTAAGGCGGCGGCTATCCGCCCGGTAACGTCGAGCGTCATCAGGTTTCTGACTGACTGGCTGGTTTTTAGTAGTCTGTTAGCCATCTGCTTGGCCAGCATTTCGAGTATCTGGTAATCTTCTTTAAACAGGTCGCGAAAGCGTTCATAGGTGATTTCAGCGATTTCACAGTCGTGCTTGGCAACAACCAGGGCAGAACGCTGGAAGGTCTCATCAAACAATGCCATTTCACCAAAAAAATCGCCAGAATTGAGGTAGGCGAGTATGATGTTGCTGCCATCTTCATCCTCGGCCTGTACGCATACTGCACCGTCGATGATATAGTACAGCGTCTCCGATTTATCGCCCTCGTGGATGATATTCTTTTTAGCGGAATACTTTTTACGGTGGCAGTTTGTCAGCAGCTTTTCGAGAGATGGATTTGATTTTGTAACCAGAGGGATCTTGTTCATTATTATTATCTGCTAGTTAAGGGCTAAGTACTGTCGGCTGATTATTACTCTGCTGGTGTTAATTTCGCAAATCGAAGCCATTACATCAAGTAGTTTAGTTTATTTTGAGAGTTTTAGTGAGGTAAAGCATGAAAACAAGGGTTAAGTGGCTGGATCACATGACATTTGTCGGCGAATCTGAGAGCGGGCACTCCGTAGTCATGGACGGGCCGCCTGAAGCCGGCGGCAGGAATTTAGGTATTCGCCCGATGGAAATGATTCTGTTAGGCCTGGGGGGGTGTTCGTCATTCGATGTGCTGATGATATTGCAAAAAGGCCGGCAGAAGGTAACTAATTGCCATGTCGAAATCAGCGCCGAGCGTGCAGAGACTGACCCAAAGGTGTTTACAAAAATTCACGCGCATTTTGTGCTTGAAGGTAAAAACCTGAATCAAAAGCAGGTGGCCAAGGCGGTCTCGTTATCTGCAGATAAATATTGTTCTGTGTCAATCATGTTGGCCTCAACGGTTGAAATTACACATGACTATGAAATTATTGAAGCATCAGAATAAATTATATAAGTGGTTAATTAATGGTTTTTAATGAATTAGTAAAAAGTTATTACAAAAGTTGGTTTCGTTATCACCCGGAAATGGCAGTTGCGGTTGGAGAGGCCGGTTACGAAGAGATGCTGAAACCCTATGCGGATGATGATATCGGTGCCCTGATCACGCTGAATGAAAGTTTGCTGTCAGCCTTGCAGGAGCTGGATACCGGCAAATTGTCTGAGAATGAACTCATCGATTTCAATATTCTTTATTCGGCAGCCGCTAATGAGCTGCATGAATTACTGGAAAAAGACTGGCGTTATTGTAACCCGGCTGAGTTTTTACCGGTTAATGCGGTTCATCAGCTATTGATGCGCCCGGTTGAAAATTTCCATGCCGCAGTCAAACATCGTTTGCAGGCGATACCATCGTATTTGCGCGGCGCGAAAACATTTTTAAAACAAAAGCCTGAACTGATTCCTGCTGTCTGGCTGCAGTCATCGATTGATCAGGCTCGGGCAGGGATTGTTTTTTTTCTTAACCTGGAACAGCACCCCGTTGTGCTTAAAAAGTTCGATAAGCCGCAGCGCATCCATGAAATATGCGAACAAGCCAGTCATGCAATAAAGGATTTTGCCGTTTTCCTGGAAAAAGAGCTGCAGCCTTTAGCGGCCGGTGATTTTGCCTGCGGGCGTAAAACATTTGAGCGCATGTTAAAAGAAAGTCACTTTATTGATCTTAATGTTGAGCAGCTGTACCAGTTTGGCAGTGATTTGTTTGAGCAGACACAGGCGCAGTTAAATGAGCTGCTGGCAGGTAAGGATTTGCATCAGGTACTGTCGAAAATCAAATCCGATGCACCGCCTAAGAAAAAGCTACTCGACTATTATCGCCAGAGCATGCAAAAGGCGCAGCGTTTTATCTGTGAAAAAGACCTGATCAGCATGCCGCAGGCGCAGCAGCTATCGGTACTCGAAACACCTGATTTTTTAAGCCATGAAATTGCTTTTGCAGCCTATGATGAGCCGACCAGGACTGACCCTGAGCAACAGGGTCATTATTATGTGACGCTGCCTGTGAATGATGCCGGTTTTGCAGAACACAATAAAGCCGCGATTGATTTAACCTCTGTTCACGAAGCCTACCCCGGCCATCACCTGCAGTTTAGTACAGCTAACCTGACTGAGGGTGCCAACAGCCTGGTGCGTGTTCTAAACGCGACGTCAACGTTTTATGAAGGCTGGGCATTGTATTGTGAGGAGCTGATGGTCGAGCAGGGTTATCTTAAAAAGCCTGAACACAAAGTCATTATGTTACGTGACCGCCTGTGGCGGGCTTTGCGCATTATGATTGATATCGATATTCATACCAGAGGCATGAGCATCGATGCAGCGGCGCAGAGGCTGTGTGATGAGCTGGGTTTTGAAGCCGGGCAAGCTAAAGCGGAATTAAACTGGTATAGCCTGGCACCGACTGTGCCTATGTCTTATGCGACTGGCTGGGCCTTGATTAAGGCGGCGCGAGAGATTTTAGAACAAGAGCCAGATTTTGATTTGAAAAAATTCCACGATGATTTATTATCTGCCGGTTCTGTACCGTTGCCGCTGGTGTTTCGTTCCCGTTTTGGTGAGGCGCTGAATCAGCAGGCGTTTGATAAGCTGTTTTCACAGTAAAGTGAATGGCTATATAAATGAGAAGTTGACGTGAAAAAACCTAATCCTGTAGGCGGTATGCGCCATGTTGCTTTATGGGTAAATAACTTTGACGGCTGTGAATATTTCTATACTGAACTCATCGGTATGCAGGTTGAATGGCGCCCGGATGCCGATAATCTGTACCTCTGTTCTGGTTGTGACAATCTCGCACTGCATCGTTCCGATCGGCCAATGACAGCTGCCCAGCACCTTGATCATATTGGCTTTGTATTGCATACCGAGCATGATGTTGATCAGTGGTATGCGTTCCTGAAAGGCAATAATGTAACCATTTACAAACCGCCTAAAACACACAGGGACGGTGCCCGTAGCTTTTATTGTGAGGACCCCGATGGCAATGTGGTGCAGATGATCTATCATCCGCCTATATCAGATAAATGTTTGAAAGAGTAAAGATTGGTGAGCAAAAATAAACTGAAGTTACACGGTTTTAATAACCTGACAAAGACCCTGAGTTTTAATATCTACGACATTGTTTATGCCCGTAGTTCGAGTGATGAAAAAAAATACATCGAATATATCGATGAGATGTATAACGCTGATCGCCTGACCCAGATCCTGACCGATGTGTCGGATATTATCGGTGCCAATGTGCTTAATATCGCGCATCAGGATTATGATCCGCAAGGTGCCAGCGTGACGATACTGATTTCAGAAGAACCGGTTGTCTCTGAGCAATTATCTAACAAAGAAGAGCCCGGGCCATTACCTGACTCGGTGGTGGCGCATCTGGATAAAAGTCACATCACGGTTCACACCTACCCGGAAAGCCATCCTGAAAACGGCTTGAGTACCTTTCGTGCGGATATTGATGTCGCTACCTGCGGCCGCATCTCTCCATTGAAAGCGTTGAATTATTTAATCCATAGTTTTGAGTCTGATATTGTGACGATGGATTATCGTGTGCGCGGTTTTACCCGCGATGTGGATGGTCACAAGCTGTTTATTGATCATGATATTAATTCCATTCAGAATTACATAGCAGATGATACCAAAGACCTGTTTCAGATGGTGGATGTGAATGTCTATCAGGAAAATATTTTCCACACCAAAATGGTAAGAAAGGATATTGATCTGGATAATTATTTGTTCGGCTCAATTAAAAATGACTATTCAGAATCGGAACTGCGCCATATAGGCAGGATTCTAAATCAGGAAATGAGCGAGATCTTTTATGGCCGCAACCTGACAGAAGGTCTGGGTTTGGGGCTGGAGTAAAAACAAGGTCTGCAGTGGTCAGTGTTCGGTTTGCAGTAAAGTTATAAGCAAAAAATTTGACAGTAATCAGAGATTAAATAGATTACTGCCCACTGCCCACTGCCCACGACACTTATACCTGCAATATCTTCATTACCGGCTCATTTAGCTGGGGGTCATGATTAAAACCTGAAACCAGCAAAACGGTGTGTCCCGATTGGGTCAGATTGCATTTGTCGCTGATGATGGTGCAAAGAGCGCGCCAGTCGTGAGTGGAAGGCTCGTTTACCTGCACCGGTACCACGCCCCAGTGCAATGCCAGGCTCCTGTTAACTTTTTCACTGGAGCAGACTCCAATGCAGGGCGCAGAGGGTCTGGCGGCTGCCAGTATGCGGGCAGTGGTACCGGAGCGAGTCGGAATGATGATGCCTTGCAGTTTTAAATCATTGGCCAGGTTCAGGGCTGCACGGGCGACAGCCTCTCGAACCGGGAATTCACCTTTGCTGGACTCGGCGATACGCTGACCAAAGCTTTTATTTTGCCATTGGTGATTCTCTATCTCACGTAAAATCCGGTCCATGGTTTCAACGGCTTTTACCGGGAACTTACCACTGGCTGTTTCGCCCGATAACATCACAGCATCGGCACTGCCGATAGCCGCGTTAGCCACATCGCCGACTTCGGCGCGGGTCGGGCGTGCAGCATAAATCATCGATTCCAGCATTTGAGTGGCAACAATCACCGGGCGGTCATACTCGCGGGCTTTCTGGATCAGTTTTTGTTGCAGTAAGGGCACGCTTTCAGCCGGCAGTTCGATGCCCAGGTCACCGCGCGCGATCATAATGCCATAGGAGGCTTCGAGTATTTCATCAATGTTGTCGATCGCTTCTGGTTTTTCAATTTTGGCAATGATGGGTATCTCAGCATTTTGCTTTTTAAGGTAACGCTGTAAGGTTTGCACATCGGCCGCATTGCGAACAAAACTTAACGCAATAAAATCGACGTCGGCTTGTACCGCAAGTAGTGCGTCTTCTTTATCTTTGGCGGTAAAAGAAGGGGTCGATAACAGTGAGTCCGGCAGGTTCATGCCTTTATGGTTTTTTAGCAAACCACCGTAAATGACGTTGCAGTGTACCTCGGTGTCTTTGATCGAGCTGACTTTAAGTTCGAGGTTGCCATCATCCAGCAGGATGCGCTCACCCGGGCGCGCGTCTTTATGTAGCTGGCGATATTGGGAGCTAATCAGGCCGGCTTTACCAATGACCTGGCGGCTGGTGATAACCACTTTGGTGCCCTCTTCAAGATCAATCGCATCATTTTCAAATTTACCGACCCGGATTTTGGGGCCGCACAGATCCATAATGATGGCGACGTGTTTATCCAGGCGTTTAGCAGTGCGACGGATTCGGCTGACTAACTGGCGGTGGCTATCATGATCTCCGTGAGACATGTTTAACCTGAACGCATTGACATCGAGCTGCAGCAGTTTTTCAATCGTGGCTATTTTCTGGCTGGCAGGTCCTAACGTGGCGATGATCTTTGTCCGGCGCCATTGAAGGTGAGCTGATGCGTTTTTCGTCGCCGAGGATGTTTCGGCCGAACGGTGTGTTTTCACAAGATCTATCCCTGTATTTATGTAATAGCTGTCTATTATTTAATAGCACAAACGTTCTGTTTAGTGCCGTTTTCGATGAAGTTTTTGTCAATTGCTATCTTATTAATTCTGAATTTAATAATATTATGATATAATGCGCGCCCTGTTGTGGACTGTTAGTCGTCCATGAGTGTTCGGATATTTCGTAAGTCTCTTGATTTTACTGGATTTATGGTGATTTCACTGAGTGGTTTCGAGATTTAGGAAATATCCGATGATGGCCCTTCCTCGTGATGAATGAGGTTAATAATGGGAACCGGTTTCCCGTGATAAAGTATTTGGAGTAACTATGCAAAACCCTAAGCTGAAGCAGTATTTGATGTGTCGTAACCGTGAAGGTGATGGTCTTTCATATGACCTGATCTCACTGATCCACGAAGTCAGCATCACTTGTAAAGAGATCGCATCAACAGTGAGCCTGGGCCCATTATCAGGTGTTTTAGGTGTGGCCGGTTCTGAAAACGTTCAGGGCGAAACGCAAAAAGAGTTAGATATCATCACTAACGACATGATGTACGATCACCTGAAATTTACGGGTCTGACAGCAGGCATGGGTTCAGAAGAGATTGATGATCCTTTGATGATCCCGGAAGGCATTCAGCGCGGTGAATACCTGATGATGTTCGATCCATTAGACGGTTCATCTAACATCGACGTTAACATCTCTGTGGGTACGATCTTCTCCATCGTTAAAGCGCCTAAAGGTTCTTCTGAGGATCCGGCGCTGGAAGATTTCTTACAAGAAGGTACTGAGCAAGTAGCAGCTGGTTTCGTTGTCTACGGCCCATCAACGGTATTGGTCCTGACAACAGGCAAAGGTGTTAACACCTTTACGCTGGATCACCGTATCGGTGAGTTCGTGCTGACGGAAGAAGGTGTCACGGTTCCTGAAGAGACTAAAGAATTCTCTATCAACCTGTCTAACCAGCGTTTCTGGGAAAAGCCAGTGCAGGACTACATCGCTGACTGCTTACAGGGCGAAGAAGGTCCCTTAGGCCAGCGTTACAATATGCGCTGGGTTGCGTCTATGGTGGCTGAGGTTTACCGTATTCTGACACGTGGCGGCATTTTCATGTACCCATTTGATACGCGTGAAGTCGGTAAAGCCGGCAAGCTGCGTTTAATGTACGAAGCCAACCCAATGAGTTTCATCATGGAGCAGGCGGGCGGCATGAGTTCTACTGGTCGTGAGCGCATCATGGAAGTTGAAGCCACGGGTCTGCACCAGCGTGTACCTGTGATCATGGGTTCAAAGAGCGAAGTACAGAAAGTGGTGGATTACCACACTAAAGCAGAGAAAGCGGCTTAAGCTAAGTTAGCTGGTTCTGCATAAAAAGCCCGCTTACCGAAAGGTGGCGGGCTTTTTTGTGTTGGTGGGAAAAGTCGTAAGTCAGAATTTGAAGCCGATTGTTTTTTGACTGCCGACTTATAGCCGGTATGCCGTCTTCGTCATCACTTTTGAGGTTAGTGTCATCAGCTTGCGTATAATCCAGGGTAAGTCACGGCCGCCATGCTCAAGCGCGACAGTGGCATGGTGTTGTTCATCTTCTTTCATTTGCTGGAGAATGGCGCGGCTGCGCTGATCATTGTCGGGCAATTTTTCTAAGTGCTCTTGCAGGTGTCTTACCACCTGTTTTTCGGTTTCTGCAACAAAACCCAGGCTCCATTTGTCACCCGCCGCACCGGCTGCGGCACCAATCGCAAATGATCCGGCATACCAAAAGGGCGCCAGAAGGCTGCGCTGGCTGCCGAGTTCCTGCAGCCGTTTGTTTGTCCAGTCAAGGTGGTCGTTTTCTTCCAGTGCCGCGCGGTTCATGCTCTCGCGCACATCGTCGAGTCTGGCGGTGAGCGCCTGGCCCGAATACAACGCCTGGGCGGCAATTTCACCGGCATGGTTAATGCGCATTAGGCCTGCAACGTGTTTGCGCTGTTCCTCATCGAGCTGGCAGTCATTGATGTTTTCTGCAGGATAGTGCCGTTCGGTAATCTCAGGCTGACCGAAAATGGTACGCATGGCGTGCTCGCCTTGCATAATGAGCTGATCGAGGGGTGAATAATGGCGCATAAGGCTTGCTCTGTATAAAAGGGTATACGCTTATTTTAATGAGGCGCTACGAACAAGCAAGCTGACCGGGTGACAAAATTCAATCTCTTTGTTCAGGTCCAATGACTGGGTGCCGCTGGCCAGGTGTAAGGCGCAGCCGTAATTGGTCGTGACCACGGTATCGGGCAGCCGGGATTCAATATCAGTGAGCTTGTGGGTACGTAGCTTGTTGGCTGAGTTGGCCACGGTCAGCATGTTGATGCCGCCACCGCCACAGCAAAACTGATTCTCAATCATGTTGTTAATCGTTAATCCGGGAATCTGACAGATTAAGTCTGTAATGGCTGGGAGTTTCAGCTGGTTTCTCTGGCTGCAGGGTTCGTGCACCAGCACTTTGGCGGTTAATGGCTGCAGCTCAAGCTTTGTTAACAGCGCACTCTGGCGGATGAATTGCATGATATCGACAGCATTAATCGATTTTAAATGTGAGGCCAGTTGGGCTCCGCAGCCCGTGGCAGTAAAAATCACGGCATCCAGTGCCGCGGATTCAAACAGCTGCTGGTTTTGTTTGAGCAAAAGCCGGGCAGTATCAATATCACCATTATGCTGATGCAAAGCACCACAACAGACTTGTTGCCTGAGAATATGAACATTGTAACCAGAACGTGTTAGCAGCAGCAGGCTGTCTTGCAGTGTGGTTTTGTCAAATAGCTGGGTAATGCAGCCGATAAATAAGCCGACATTGCCCTGGGTATCACCGCTGGCAGCATAAAAGTCAGCTAACGGCAGTTTGCCGGGGCTTAGTTGAATGGTTTTTTGAAGGTATTTGCTGTCGCCGGGTAACAGTCTGCATAATCTGAGCAGGTAGCCAAGTTGCCGGTTTTTCAGAAGAGAGCGCAATATGCCATATCGACCCGGCTGTCGGACCAGTTGCAAAATGACGTTTAAAACCAGGTTCTTACGTGGCAACAACTGTTTGCAGTTATCGATAAGCTGCATAAAGGGTACGCGTGAAGGGCACATGGCTTCACAGGCTCCGCAGCCTGTGCAGTGATTTAAATGTGTGATGATGCTGGAATCGGCCTGAAGCTGGCTCTGGGCCAGACCAAGAATGACAGACAGCCTGCCACGGGGCGATTCTGTTTCAGTCTGCTCAGTGCGGTATGTCGGGCAGTGAGGCTGGCACATGCCACACATGACGCATTGGTCAGCAGCAGAAAGATCAGCTTTATACATGGTTTTTAATGGCTTCATAGTGCTCGGATCACTGCTATTATACGCTTCTCTTTAATATTTATTGAATGATCGATATGTCACATTTCAAACATCACGTATTCTTTTGCACTAACAAACGTCAGGATGGCAGTGCATGTTGTGAAGATCACGGGGCATCAGCCTTGCGTGCCTATGCTAAGCAGAAACTAAAAGCCATCGGAAATCAGATACCCGGTAAAGTGCGCATCAACACCGCAGGCTGTCTGGACCGGTGTGCAGCAGGGCCGGTGCTGGTAGTTTACCCGGAGGCGGTCTGGTACAGTTATGTGGATAAAGAGGATATAGATGAAATATTCGAGAGTCATTTGAAAAAAGGAAAAGTAGTGGAGAGGCTTTTGGTTGAAAATCAGTCGTAAGTGCAAAGCGCTGAAGTCATGGTTTTAATATTGGAATTACGACTCAAGACTAAAGACTGTTCTTAATACCGTTTGTCGGTATTCATTAGAATATTAGCAATAAACAATATTTGGGTTTGACATAGCCGATTATTATATTAGAATATGCTCATGTTTTGAATTTTCCCCTAAGATTTTCAAGACTCCTCCATCCTCCATTTTGGTGGTTATTTAAGGCGTTGCATCCCCTGCGACGCCTTTTTTTTGCCCCGAAGAAAAGGTTTTTAGAGAGCGCAGGCAAACACGGTGTAAATTAAGCGGGCTAAATACGCGATTAATACTTGTGATAGGGGCTCTAATTATGTACAATCTTGCGCCTTCGAATTCGCATACTCATGGAGCATGCAAACGTTATGAAAACGATTAGTGCCAATAAAGAAACTGTAAAGCGCGACTGGTTTGTTGTCGACGCAACTGATAAAACGTTAGGCCGTATGGCAGCAGAAATTGCCCGCCGTCTGCGTGGAAAGCATAAGCCTGTGTACACACCGCATGTTGATACTGGCGACTATATTGTCGTGATCAATGCTGAAAAAGTAGCGGTATCAGGCAATAAAGCAAAAAATAAGATTTATCATCACCATAGTGGTTTTATTGGTGGTTTAAAATCGATCAGTTTTGAAAAACTCATCGATAAAGCGCCTGAGCGAGTAATTGAGCTGGCAGTTAAAGGCATGTTACCTAAGAACCCACTGGGTCGTGACATGTACCGCAAGCTGAAAGTATACTCAGGTCCTAAGCATAATCATGAAGCTCAACAGCCTAAAGTGCTGGATATATAAGGTAAGGTCGAGAAAATGGCTGAAAATCAATACTACGCGACAGGTCGTCGTAAATCATCTAGCGCTCGCGTCTTCATGAGTGCTGGCAGTGGCAACATTAAAGTTAATGGTAGCCCGTTAGACGAATACTTCGCTCGTGAGACCTCTCGCATGGTTGTTCGTCAGCCATTAGTTCTGACTGAGTTCTCTGACAAGTTCGACTTCAATATCACTGTAAAAGGTGGTGGCATGACGGGGCAGTCAGGTGCAATTCGCCACGGTATCACACGTGCATTAATGAAATATGACGAAAGCCTGCGGCCATCACTGCGTGGCGCTGGTTTCGTCACCCGTGATTCACGTGAGGTTGAGCGTAAGAAAGTCGGTCTGCGTAAAGCGCGTCGCGCTACACAGTTCTCGAAGCGTTAAGCAAACTTCAGTCTGGTTGCGTATGCAACCAGGCAGAGTTGACCAAAAAAGGCCCGTTATTATGCGGGCTTTTTTGTGTCTGAAAGAAAAATTTAAAAGATGGGCAGGCGAAATATTTAGTTGTATCAATATAGGTATTTGCAAATAATCAAAGCTGATGGCGGTTAGCTAATAGGCTATTTAAAACGCTGACTGACTCAGTGTTTAACAATAAAAACACAATGGTAAACCCCAAAACAGTTTATTTTATAGTGCTGTAAAAAATAGTTATCTATAGTGTGTTAGGAAGTTATTTATAGCTAAAACTATAAAAAACAGCTTAAAAGGTCTTGTTTGCATTTATAGGGCATGGCATGATTCGGGCAGCTTTCGAAAACGTTATTTATAATTTAACTCAGCGAAAGCTAAGCCTGGCATCTGAGCATTTATGATAAAAATGCGCCAAAAAAGATAATTGGGGAAAAAGGGCTTGCACTTTTAAAGTTAAACATTTATAAATATGCGTGTTTATTTTGACCACAAAATAAGGCAGGAGTCTTAAAAAATGAAAAAAACTATAATTGCGGCAGCTATCGCTGCTGGTATGGCGGCACCAATGGCTGCAAACGCAGACGTAACTGTATATAGCCAACTGTATTCTGGCATTAATCAAGCTGGTGGTGATGCTGCCGGTGTTACTCAGAATGATAACGACGGTCGCGGCCGTATCGGTTTCAAAACATCTGAAGAATTAGGCGGCGGCATGACTGCTTTTGCTAAATTCGAAATTCAGGTTGATGTGAATGACACTGTTGCAGCTGGTGGTTGTAATAAAGATACAGATAATACTCAATCAGTTTTCTGCCAACGTGATTCGTTTGTAGGTGTTAAGGCTGGCTGGGGTGCTGTTTCTATGGGTCGTATGCACGGCGCTTACAAAACAGCGGGTGGTGTTAAATTTGACCCATTCGTAGCAACTGCTCTGCAGGCTCGTGGTAACGGTGGTATGGCTAAAGGCGCTTACGCAAGTAACGGTTTCATCAGCCAGTTAGTACAATACAAATCACCTAAAATTGCTGGTGTACAGTTACAGTACCAGACTTCTGTTTTAGATAATGATAACGATGCTACTAAAGAGAGTTCAGAAGGCGATTCGCTGATGGCTATCACTTATACTGGCGTTAAAGGCCTGAAAGTGATTTATGCATCAGCTAAGCAAGCTGGTACAACTACTGGTGGTACTGAAGATAAAGCTAACACTAAGTTTGGCGCTCAGTACAGCATTGGTAAAACAATGAAAGTGACTTTCCAGTCTGAGTCTGTTGAAGCGGCTTCTAATGGCGCTGGTGATCTGACTTATGTTAACTTTTCTTACAAGATGGGCAAGCATAACTTCGTGATCGCTAACGGTTCATTCGCTGGTGATAATGCAGCTCATGATATGGGTTACATGGCTTTAGGTGACATCATTAAATTGAATAAAACCACTCACCTGATCATCGGTCAGCGCACTACTGATGGTACTGGTAAAGCGACTACGCCAAATGCTGATAAGAATGTAACTTCTTTGACTGTAGGTCTGCGTAAAAACTTCTAATTCTTTTTGAATTAAAGTTTGGCTAAAAAACGGGGCTTCGGCCCCGTTTTTTTGTCTGGGCTTTTTTTAAATGCGTCGCCATAGTCTTATGACATAAGCCTGTGCTAAAATAGTTATTTGATTGAAAAGATACTGTCAATCCGCATGTCTGATACGCCCAAACACCGCATTCGCGAAATACCTTACAACTACACATCATTTTCAGACCGGGAAATTATTACGCGATTTCTGGGCGCTGATATGTGGCCGGTTATTAATCAATTACGCGGCTCCAGGCGCACCGGTATTTCTGCACGCATGTTATTTGAGGTGCTGGGTGATTTATGGGTGGTGACGCGTAACCCATTGATCCAGGATGATTTATTGCTCAATGTTAAGCGCAGGAAAAGCCTGATTGTAGCGATGAGGCACCGCCTTGAGCAGATGTCGCAGCGTGCCAACGAAAATCAGCTGGCGATAGAGTTGATCGCAAAAGCCCGACATGCTGTCAATGTGTTTGAGCACTGGTTTGGTCAGCAATTTAAACTGCGTCAGCAATTAATCGCCGGACTCTCGGCGGTAACACGAAAAGATAATATAGATTTCAGTGGTATTGCGCGTGTCTCACACGTGACAGATGCCACCGACTGGCGTGTCGAATTCCCGTTTGTGGTCATCACGCCGGATTCTGAGTCGGAAATGCAGCAGGTGATCAGCGCCTGTATTACTGCCGGTCTGAGAATTATAGCCCGAGGCGGCGGCACGGGTTATACCGGTGGTGCTGTGCCGCTAACAGAAAATACTGCTGTCATTAATACCGAGAAACTGGAAGCGGTTGAGCCGATTAAATTTCTGGATCTGGATGGGTTTGATCATGCGGTGCCGGTCATCCGGGTTGAGGCCGGCGTGGTGACTAAAAGAGTGTCTGAAGCGGCTGAGAAACAAGGCCTGGTATTTGCGGTTGACCCGACCTCGCAGGATGCCTCCACCATCGGTGGCAATATTGCGATGAATGCCGGTGGCAAAAAAGCCGTGATGTGGGGTACTACGTTAGATAATTTATGGTCCTGGCGCATGGTAATGCCGGATGCGAGCTGGATAAGCGTTCAGCGCCTGAATCATAATCTTGGCAAAATCCATGAGCAAGAACAGGTCCAGTTTAAAGTCAGCTATTTTGACGCGGGCGGTAAAAAAGCGACAAAAGAAGCTGAGATACTTCAATTTGAAGGCCGTTCGCTGCGTAAAGAGGGCCTCGGTAAAGATGTCACCGATAAGTTTCTGGGTGGTCTGCCGGGTGTGCAAAAAGAAGGTTGCGATGGTCTGATCACGTCTGCAGAGTTTATTTTGCACCGCCAGCCGGAATTTATACGCACGGTTTGCATGGAGTTTTATGGAAACGATATCCGTGAATCTGTGCCGGCTATTGTCGAGTCAAAAGACTATCTCGACCAACACGCTTTAGTCAGTCTTTCCGGGCTTGAGCACCTGGATGATCGTTATGTCAAGGCGGTGAAATATACGCCCAAAGCGTCTCGCGGTGAGTTACCTAAAATGGTGCTGGTGGCGGATATTTGTGGTGACGATGAGCAGGCCGTGATTGAGGCCGCCGAGCATGTGGTAAAGCTGGCTGAAAAAAGACAGGCCGAGGGTTTTATTGCCGCCAGTGCAGAAGCACGGGCCAGCTTCTGGCAGGACCGGGCACGAACAGCGGCTATTGCCGCGCATACCAATGCCTTTAAAATCAACGAAGATGTGGTTATCCCGCTGCACCGGCTGGCAGAGTATAACGAAGGCATAGAGCGCATTAATATCGAGCACTCTATCGCAAACAAATTAAAGATACTTGATGGCATTGAGCGGGGTATCGAAAAGGCTTGTAGCGAGCCTTTATCGGATGTGGATGAACGGACGCTTGAGAATAAACAGCTGGCCGCGAAAAAACTGCTGGCCGAGGTAAGAGCGCGCTGGACCGGTTTATTTGATCATCTCGACAAGCCTGCTGCTGAGTTGTCTGCGTATGTTTTTTTGAAAGCACCTGCGAAAGATGACAAGGTGCTTGATTTGTTTTTGCGCCATGATGTGCGTGTTTCCTACAGGGATGAATTGGAAAAGCCGCTAAAGCAGATATTTAGTGGCCGCGCGCTGGAAAATATTCACGCCAGGATTGAGCAGATCCATAAAGATGTATTGTCGAGCCGTCTGTTTGTTGCCTTGCACATGCACGCAGGTGATGGCAATGTGCATACGAATATCCCGGTGAACTCAAATGACTACGCGATGCTGACAGAAGCTGAGCGCATTGTTGACCGGGTGATGGCGCTGGCGATTAGTCTCGGCGGTGTGATCAGTGGTGAGCACGGCATTGGCATTACCAAGATTCAGTATATGGACCAGCGCGCGCTGGATAGTTTTGCCGCCTACAAGCAACAAATTGATCCGGATAATGTGTTTAATCCCGGTAAGTTACACGCCGATACCGGCGGCCTGAAAAGAGCCTATACACCTTCGTTGCGTTTGTTAAAACAAGAAGCCCTGATTCTCGAAGACAGTGATCTCGGGGCTCTGAATGACGAGATAGCGCATTGTTTACGCTGCGGAAAATGCAAGTCCGTCTGTACTACCCACGTGCCGGCGGCAAATCTTTTATATTCACCACGCAATAAAATATTAGCCACGGGTCAGGTTATTGAGGCGTTTTTATACGAAGAGCAAACTCGGCGCGGTATATCATTAAAACATTTTGATGAAATGAATGACATAGCCGATCATTGCACTGTCTGTCACAAATGCCTTGCGCCGTGCCCGGTGAATATCGATTTTGGCGATGTAACAATTCATCTTCGAAATATACTGGCCTCAAATAATAAGCGGCAGACCAATATTGGTGCCAAACTGGCGATGGCGTATCTGAACCTGAAAGATCCGGCTGCGGTTAAAGTAGTGCATAAATGCTTTATTTATTTTGGATATAAGGCGCAGCGCCTGGCGCACCTGGTTGCAAAACTATTAGTCATTAAGAAACCAGCGAGACCGGCTGCCACCACGGGTAAACAGCAGCGCCTGGAACAGCTTGTTCAGTTTGTTGCGAAACCCATGCCGGCGAAGATTCCGTCAAAAACCATGCGTGCGGTTTTGTCGCTGGAAGATAATAAAACCGTGCCTATTATTCGAAATGCCGCGGTTATAAAAAACGATGACGACTCAGAAGCTGTATTTTATTTTCCGGGATGCGGCTCCGAGCGCCTGTTTAGCCAGGTGAGCCTGGCAACCCTGCGCTGGTTATATGATGCTGGCGTACAGACTGTTTTGCCGCCCGGTTATTTATGCTGTGGTTATCCGCAAAGTGCCTCGGGAGACCAGCTTAAAGGTCGCCAGATCACCACGCAAAACAGGGTGCTGTTTCACCGTGTGGCAAATACATTAAATTATCTCGATATCAAAACGGTGATAGTATCGTGCGGAACCTGCATGGATCAGCTATTGAAATATGAATTTGAACAAATCTTTCCTGGCTGTCGTTTGCTTGATATACACGAATACCTGATGGAAAAAGGCATCGGGCTTGATATCGATGGCGACACAAAATATTTGTATCATGAGCCTTGCCATACACCGATGAAACAACATGATTCAATTAAGGTTGCAAGCACGTTACTCGGCAAAGAGGTGATGATGGCGGACCGCTGTTGCGGGGAATCGGGTACCTTTGCGATTGCAAGGCCGGACATCGCCGCACAGGTAAAATTTAAGAAACAAAACGAATTGCAGAAAAATATTGAAGAATTAACCGGTCAGACAAAAGCCAGAAACAATAATGTAAAATTGCTAACTTCATGCCCGGCGTGCCAGCAAGGCTTGTCCCGTTATGAAAATGAGACCGGATTAACGACGGATTATATCGTCGTTGAGATGGCTAACCAGCACTTCGGTAAAGACTGGCAAAGTGAGTTTGTAAAAGAGTTGCAAGCTGATGGAATTGAGCGCGTGTTGCTTTAAAAAAGCGTTTTATGCCTTACTTCATATTCCATGCGATGGTCATGCGCGGCTTGTGTCCGGTATAAGGATGTACAAAATGTACAATATCACTTGGAAATACCAGCATCGTGCCGGGTTTCATATCCGGTGTCAGTTCCAGCGTGACGCGCCCCGGCTCAATCGGGCAGCATTCTTCTACCCGTGGGTCGACAATCACAAAACGGCCGCTTAGTTCATTTTCAGGGTCCGCATCGCCGGTATCAACACAATAGACCACCGAGCCCACACAATTGGTATGACTGTGCGGATTAAGATATTGTCTGTGGCGGTTGATATTGCCCCAGGCAACATCAACGGTTGGTCGCGGGTTAGCGGTTGCCTGTGAGAAAAACTCCATGGCTCGCTCGTGTATCAGCTCGGCTTCAGGAATGCCCCATTTGTGTATGTTTTTGATTTTGGGGCCGGCATTTGGCATCAGGTGAGTAAACTTTTCATCCTGTTCAAGTTCCAGCATGCGCTTAGCAATGCGATGATTAAAGTCATGCATGTCATTCCAGTTGATCATGAACATCGCCGGACTCCGGCTTAAATGCATGACCTGAGGCTCAGTCCAGACAGAAATATCGGCACCGTCAATAGTCACGGACTCTTGCATTTTTTTTCGCTGAAAACTCATTGCCTCTCCTGCTACTGAAAAAGTTTATTTAGGGTAAACGACTTTAGCGCCTTCAGGTGTGCCGAGAATCAAAACATCGGCGCCACGGTTTGCAAAGATGCCTACGGTAACAACGCCAGGCATTGCGTTGATAGTATTTTCCAGTTTGATCGGTTGCATAATTTCCAGATTATGCACATCAAGAATGTCACAGCCGTTATCGGTCAGGTAGTTTTCACGCCAGACAGGCTCGCCACCCAGTTTAACCAGTTCGCGGGCAATATAGCTGCGGGCCATAGGAATAACTTCTACGGGTAATGGAAATTTGCCCAATATATCAACCAGTTTGCTTTCATCGGCGATACAGACAAATTTATCACTCATGCCAGCGATGATTTTTTCACGTGTTAATGCACCGCCGCCGCCTTTAATTAAATTGAGGTAATGGTCCGACTCGTCAGCACCATCAATGTAAACAGGGATATGGCTGACATGGTTGGTATCGAAGACTTCAATACCCGCTGCTTTGAGCAGTTTGGTTGAGGCTTCTGAACTGGAGACGGCGCCCTCAATTTTATTTTTGATATCCGCAAGGCAGTCAATGAAGTGATTGACAGTTGAGCCGGTGCCAACACCGACGATTGAATCAGCGACCACATATTCCATCGCTGCTTCAGCTGCTTTACGTTTCATTTCATCTTGGGTCATGGCCATCAGAAGTCCCCTTAACTGAGAGTAAGTGTTTTCAAAAAATCGAATCGCAGCATAATACCTGTTGTATAGAGCCTTGTCATGCCGCATATGCTGTATTTAATGCTATTACTTTGGTTTTATTGCTTTTATACTGCTGCAAAGTCACGCAGATTTCAGCTGTTTCGTGCAAATTGTTTATCAATCTAATTAAAATTAAATAAACCTGAACGTAATGACGAAAAAATACATCGAAAAAATCCTCACGGCACGTGTTTATGATGTTGCGATAGAAAGCCCATTGGATGTGGCAAAAAGCCTGTCTAAGCGCATAAACAACCGCGTTCTGATGAAAAGAGAGGATTTGCAGCCTGTTTTTTCGTTTAAATTACGCGGAGCCTATAACAAGATCGATCAGCTTTTGCGTAAAGGCAAGCTGCAAGGTGTGATTGCCGCATCGGCAGGTAATCATGCGCAGGGTCTGGCGCTGGCGGCGCAGCAGCGCGGTGTTAAAGCCACTATAGTCATGCCGAAAACAACACCGCTGATAAAGGTCAATGCGGTCAAATCGTATGGTGCCAAAGCCGTACTGGTTGGTGATGCCTATGACGATGCTTATGAATATGCGATTAAAGAAGCCGAATTAAAAAATCTGGTCTTTATTCATCCCTATGATGACCCCGATGTCATCGCCGGCCAGGGCACGGTGGCAATGGAAATATTGCGCCAGCATCCGGATGATATTGATGTCATTTTTATACCGGTTGGTGGCGGCGGCCTGGCGGCGGGCATGTCGACCTTTATAAAATATTTACGGCCCGAGATTAAGGTTGTCGCGGTTGAGGCGGATGAGTCGGCCTGTCTTGAGGCGGCCATGCAGAAAAACCGGCGGGTGATATTGCCCCAGGTCGGTATTTTTGCTGATGGTGTGGCGGTCAAACAAATCGGTAAAGAAACATTTCGTCTGCTTAAAGAATCCGTGGATGAAGTGCTGACGGTCAATACCGATGAAATGTGCGCGGCGATTAAAGACATATTTGATGATACCCGCTCGATTATGGAGCCGGCAGGCGCACTGGCAATCGCCGGTTTAAAAAAATATGTTGAAATAAATGCAATAGAAAATCAGACGCTGGTTGCGGTTAACAGTGGCGCCAATATGAATTTTGATCGCCTGCGACATGTTGCCGAGCGCTCGGAACTTGGCGAAAACAGGGAAGCGTTGCTGGCTGTTACCATACCGGAGCAACCCGGCAGCTTTCATAAATTTTGCAAGACGCTGGGTAAACGAGGCATTACAGAATTTAATTACCGTTATTCAAATGCAAACTCAGCTCAGGTTTATGCCGGCATTCAGTTATCAGAAGGCCTGGCTGAAAGGGATACTGTTATCGATGTATTAAAAGATAAAGGTTACCCGGTAATAGACTTGAGTGATAACGAAGTAGCCAAGCTGCATATCCGTTATATGGTCGGCGGGCGGGCTGAAGGTATCTGTGATGAAACAGTTTTCAGGTTTCAGTTTCCGGAGCGCCCGGGTGCATTGTTAGAGTTTTTAACAAACATAGGCAAGCGCTGGAATATCAGCATGTTTCATTACCGAAACCACGGTGCCGGTTATGGTCGTGTTTTAGTCGGCATGCAAGTGCCGCAGGCTGAGCGTAAATTATTAGATGAATACCTGCAAAAAACAGGTTACCCGTATTGGGATGAAAGCGATAACCCCGCCTATGCTTTGTTTTTAGCTAGCCAGACGGAATAGGGCTTTGGCTGCAATAGCTGAAAACGGCTTAATATTAGTGCTGATAAAGCCGCCCGGCAAATCGATTCGCCGTTAATCCAGCTTCTCATTCAAAACTGATTTCAGCCTGAATCCAGCGGTGATCCGAGCCTGCATAGTTTCCGCAAACAAATCTCAGGCTGCGGGCATTTTTAATAAAGATCCAGTCCTGCTCGCCCAGAGGGATTTGACTGTTACAGGCTCCCAGGGGTCGTGAGCTTTTAAATCCGGCGTTTTTTAGATGAGTAAAAACCGGTATCTTACTAAAGTCCGGGCTCAGCAAGCTTAAGGTGTTGAAATCACCCGCGATTACGACCGGGCCAGTAAAGCCCTCTGCATGATCGAGCAAGGCTTTGGTTTCATCGCCGCGGATTCGGGGAATAAAAGGTGAACGGCCTTTTTTATAACTTAAATGAACAGAATAAAGCCGCATTAGACGGCCGTTTTTGAGTTCTACGTCTGCCCAGAAAGCATCTTTGCCTTTTGAGTTGATGACAACCCGTCCGCTGCCCATTACCGTTAGTTTTGAAAGAATAGCGTCACGCGAACCATGAAACTGGAATGCATTTTGGCCAGCGATGGCTTTCATTTCAGTAAATTGCTCAACTTCCTGCAGTGCAACGAGGTCACTTTTTCCCAGCGAGGTGTCAGCAAACTGCTGGCTAATGACGGCATTATTATCAGATTTATGCCAGCTTTGCTGATTATGCAGGTTCCAGATAGCGATTATGACGCTATCTTTCTGGCTATGAGCGGCTGGTACCAGCCCGATTGTTGTCTGTAGTCGTTGCACCGGCTGAATCAGCAGCAACAGCAGTAGCAATATGACAGTCAGCACCAGCAGCAGACTGCGGCTGACATAACGATGACGCAAAACAGATAAAACGTTCATAAATTCTAAAGTGTAAACCAGGTAACGTGAGTATTTAGCCTTAAGCATTGATTTTGTGCAAGAAAATGATTGAGATGGAACAAGATCCGGTTATTTTGCTTGAATTTGTTTAATAGTTCACAGATCGATTCTGGTAGAATCCGAGCCCGTCAATATGATCAATCAAATCGGGTGTAATATGTTTCAAAAGCTTGTAGCAGCAGTGTTGTTAGTGTTTTTTAGCAGTAGTGGTCATGCCGGGTTACTCAACAAAGAAGGCAAATGGTATGGATACTATGGCTGGAACAGGGCGGAATACAGTAACAGCGATTTACATCTGACAGGCAATGGTTATGACTTTACATTATACGATGTGCAGGCAACAGACCGGCCTACACCGACGGCATTAGACCCATACTTAAATCCGGCCGGCCTGACCTTGCCGCAGTCGAATGGCCGGGTGGGTTATTATTTAACAGATACTTTTTCGGTTTCATTTGGTAATGACCATATGAAATACGTGATGGTGCAGGATCAGACGGTGGCGATTGAGGGATATATTAATTCGGGCAGTACGACGTATGCCGCTGGAGAGACTATAGATCTGGCGGATGGTGGTTTTTTAACATTTGAGCATACAGACGGTTTAAATTTCATATCCTTTGAGTTTGAGCATTTCCTGCCTTTCTGGGTATCTGAACAGGCAGAGGCCGCTCTGTCGGCTTATTGGGGCTTAGGCTATGCCATTATGTACCCGAAAACCAACGCCACATTATTTGGCCAGGCGCGAAATGACCAGTTTCATGCCGCCGGTTACGGCTTGAGCATTAAAGCGGGTGCCGAACTGTTATTAAAATATGACTTTTTTATGCGCATCTTTGTTAAAAGCGGGCAGATTGAGATGAATGATGTCAGGACAACCGCCAGTTCAGCTGACAGATTGAGTCAGGAGTTCACGTTTCTTCAAACCGCGATTGTTTTTGGCATGAACTTTTAATCTTATAAAAAGTCTTTTCAGTTGCGATGCCGTCTAGCGGAATATCCCAGTGTTCAACCGGGATAGCTGCTACCTTCTGGCATTCGTGAGCAAGCCCGATCAGCCGTGGTTTGCGCCAGCTTTGCTGGTGTTGTCTAAAGTGAAGGCTGCGGTCATAGAAACCGCCGCCCATGCCCAGACGGTTACCTTTGATATCAAAGCCTACCAGCGGCATAAAAATTAGCTGTAGCTGATGAGCCCGCTTGCAATGCCGGATTGCTACCGCGGGTTCAGCAATGCCGAAACGGTTAAGTTTGAGGCTGGTAGTTGGTCGGTAAGGCGCAAAGAACAGCTCGTCTGCATAAGGTGATAGCACCGGCAGATAGACGTTTTTGTGGCTTTTCCAGGCCGCTTTAATGGCAGCTGATGTCGAAATTTCAGCATCTTCGGCAAGATAAAAAGCCACATCCTTTACCTGACTGAAATAGCGGTTAAGTCTGAGGTTGTTGGCCAGCCGTTTGCCATGAGCTTGCTGTTGCTTCAGGCTCAGTTGCCGGCGTTGCTGGCGAAGCTGCTGCCGTAGAGATTGTCTTTGTGTGCTGGAAGTCATAAAAATTCAGGGAGTGGGTCTCCGCCTGTGCCGTATCAAAATAAGCGACCTTGAACCAGAAAGTTCAGGTGGGAACCCTCGTTAATACCTTAGGCTTCCCACTGGATAAACCAGCGGTAATGCACACAGTACTAACAGTAGAGTACCCGGGGTCAGTTATTAGGGACAAGGGAAATGAAAATTTTGCTACGAACACCGCAGAGACCCAGTGGTTATGTTAGCTCAATTTGACCCATTGCAGAATCAATTTTTTCTTTCAGCGAATTAATTCTTTTATCAACATCATTCAAACTGGAGCTGACTGTGCTCGCGTTAAGGACTTCATGCGCCAGATTTAAGGCCGCCATGACAGCGATGCGTTCGGATTCGATGATCGAGCCACGATCTTTAATTTCCAGGATTTTTTTAGTAACGAGATCGGCAGAAGCAAGCAATGAGGCTTCTTCACCTTCAGGGCAGCCGATACTGTATTCTTTGTCGAGGATGCGAATACTGACCGAAGAGGCTTTTGCATGCATCAATTTTGTTCCATTGATTTCAGTCGGCTGATCATCGATTCGATGTGTGTGCGGGCTTTGTCTTTTTGCTGGATAAGCGTGCTGCGCTCAGTCTGCAGTTCATTAACTGTGCCGCGCAGCGAACTATTCGACGTAGTGAGTTTGTCGCATAAGTTCAGCAGCTCTTCGACCTGTTTTTCAAGATCATCCATATTATTGTCTGTAGTGCTCATATCTTCTAAATATTAGAGCGGCTTTGCAGTCGGGTCAACTATTTCAATGCATTCTGAGGCTGCTTAAGCCCTTGTGAGCATGTTAAACTGTGCTCAGTTGACAACTTGAAGAGTGAAACACGAATGGCCATCATGCCCGATTATCTAAATTTGCAGGAATCGCTGCTGAAAGCGAATGCCAGTATGGAAGCCTCTGAATCGCACGGTGCGTTATGTGGCATGTTATGCGCTCAGGGCAGCGCTGATATCAATCAATGGCAGCAACACGTGCTGGGTGAGCAGGAAGAGGGCACCCTGCTGATGGGGCCGTTAGCTGATGAGTTGCAGCAAATGTACCTGACAACAATCACCGCTCTAAATAATGAAGTCACCGATTTTCAGTGCTTGCTGGCATCGGATGACGAAAAACTGGCTGACCGGGTCTACGCCTTAGCCAACTGGTGTCAGGGTTTTCTCTACGGGCTGGCGGCTGGCGGCATAAAGCAGGGTGATAAAATGCCCGAAGACAGCACTGAGCTGATGCTTGATTTGATTCAGATTTCACAAGCCGTGTTTGATGATGAGGATTCAGAAAACAGTGAAGATGATTATATGCAGCTGGAAGAATTTGTACGCGTCGGTGTGCTCTTAATGAACGAAGAGTTACAGCCTGTTAAACAGAAAAAACCAATTAGAACCGATACGTTACATTAAAAAGAGACGTTATGAATAAGCAGGTATTAAAAAGACGCCGTAAACAGCTGATGCGCATGATGGGTAAAGACGCCATTGCCATTTTGCCGGCCGCACCGATGCGAAGCCGAAATCGTGATGTAGAACATAAATACCGTCAGGACAGTGACTTTTTATACCTGAGTGATTTTCCAGAGCCAGAAGCGGTGATCGTGCTGATTCCGGGACGTAAAAACGGCGAATACGTGCTGTTTTGTCGTGACCGTGACCCGCTGATGGAAACCTGGAATGGTAAACGTTATGGGCCGGATGGCGCTATTGAAGAGTTTGCCGCCGATGATGCGTTTCCTATCGATGACATTGACGATATCCTGCCGGGACTGATGGAACACTGCGAACGGGTTTATTACACCATGGGGCTGGATCTTGAGTTTGATAAACAGGTGATGGGCTGGGTCAATCATCTGAAAAAGAATTCGCGTTCAGGTACACACGTGCCCTATGAATTTGTCTCGTTAGATTATTTTTTACACGACATGCGTTTGTTTAAAAGCCAGCCAGAAATCAAACTGATGCAAAAGGCCGCTGACATTTCAGTCACCGCACACCAGCGAGCAATGAAACTGTGCCAGCCGGGAATGTTTGAATACGAGCTGGAAGCTGAATACCTGCATGAGTTCCAGCGTAACGGTGCCACCTGGGCGTATTCATCGATTGTCGGCAGTGGTGCCAATGCCTGCATTTTGCATTATGTGGAAAATGATCAAAAGATGAAAGATGGCGATCTGGTATTAATTGATGCCGGTGCCGAATATCAGGGATACGATGCGGATATTACGCGTACCTTTCCGGTAAATGGAAAGTTCAGTCAGCCGCAGCGTGAAATTTATGAACTGGTGCTGGCGGCACAAAAAGCCGCGATTAAAAAAGTAGTGCCAGGTAATCACTGGAACGATCCGCATAACGCGGCCGTTAAAACCATGACCAAAGGCATGGTTGAGCTGGGCTTGTTAAAAGGCAAAGTCAGCAAGTTGATTAAAGACGAAAGCTATCGCCAATACTATATGCACCGTACCGGGCACTGGCTGGGCATGGATGTGCATGATGTGGGTGATTATAAAGTTGATGAAGAATGGCGTTTACTGGAGCCGGGCATGGTGCTCACAGTGGAGCCGGGCCTGTATATTCCGCACGGTTCCAAAGGCGCAAAACGCTGGTGGGATATTGGTGTGCGGATAGAGGACGATGTACTGGTAACCAAAGACGGCCATGAAGTGCTGACCCGTGCACTGGTTAGCGAAGTCGATGAGATAGAAAAATTAATGGCAGATGATAAGTCTTAGGTCTTAGGTCTTAGGTCGTAAGTCGTAAGTCGTAAGTCTTGGGTTATAAGTCATAGGTCATAGGTCATAAGTTAAAAGATTCAAGACTTGAGACTCAAGACTTAAGTATCAAAGTCGTTAATCAGGAAACTTTTTCACATAATGAATTGTAAATAATGAAAAAAAATTACGATGTAATAATTGTCGGAGGCGGCATGGTCGGCGCCAGTCTGGCGGTGGCATTAAAAGACAGCGGTATGTCGATTGCCATCATCGAAGCGTTTGCCTGGAAAAGTCAGCAGCAGCCGAGTTTCGATGACCGTTCCATTGCGTTGTCTTATGGCTCTAAAAAAATCCTTGCAGCGATGTCGCTGTGGCCTGAGATTGCATCACGTTGCCAGGCCATCAAAACCATACACGTTTCAGATAAAGGCTATCTTGGTGTAACCCGCTTACGCCATGATGAGGAAAACGTTGAGGCGCTGGGTTATGTCATAGAAAACCGAATTATGGGTGAAGTATTACAGGCACAGTTGCAAAGCATGCCGCACGTTGATGTGCTGATGCCCGCGACGGTCAGTGAGGTTAATCAAAGCGCAGAAACGGTGACGCTAACTGTCGATCATGACTCGGGCAGTTATCAGCTACAGGCTTCGTTGCTGGTGGCGGCTGATGGTGCGATGTCCAGGGTGCGCGAGATGGTGGGTATTGCACACCGTAAAAGTGATTACCAGCAGTCGGCAGTGATTGCCAACGTCTCGCTGGAAAAAAATCACGACTCAGTCGCTTATGAGCGGTTTACCGAATCCGGCCCGCTGGCTTTTTTACCGATGACCATGGGTGCAGACAACAAACCACGCTGCTCTGTCGTCTGGACAATAAAGCGTGAAGATGAAGCGTCGCTGATGCAGCTAGATGATGCCGCGTTTTTGCAGCAGTTGCAGCAGCGCTTTGGTTACAGGCTGGGGCGTTTGGTGAAAACCGGTGTCAGGAATATTTATCCGCTGGCGTTAACGGAGGCTGAGCAGTTGGTTAAAGACCGCGTTGTGGTGATCGGTAATGCGGCGCATGGGTTGCACCCGGTTTCTGGCCAGGGCTTTAATCTGGCGCTGCGTGATGTCGCGCTGCTGGCAGAAAAAATCCAGCAACATGGCGTGAGCAATCCGGCGCGATGGTTAAATGATTATGCAATGCTAAGACAAAAAGACATGAAGCGTGTTTTTCGGTTTACCGATACCCTGGTTAAGCTGTTTTCAAATAATTTTATGCCATTAGCCCATGCCAGGGCCGCCGGTTTAATGATGGTGGACTGTTTGCCTTCATTGCGCCACTTGCTGGCAAAACAAAGTATGGGCCTGGTGGGCAAAATGTCGAGATTAATGCGCGGTGTGTCGTTATGAAAACAAATTATGATGTCATTATTGTCGGTGGTGGCATGGTGGGTTCAACGCTGGCCTGCGCGCTGGCAGAGTCGGCATTAAAAATTGCTGTGATCGAGAAAAACCTGCCCGCTGAAATTCAGCCCAGTGATGATTATGATTTAAGGGTATCGGCGATAAGCCATTCATCACAACAGGTGTTTGAGCATTTGGGCGTCTGGTCTGGCATTCGCCGCCGGCGCTGTTGTGCTTATGAAAAAATGCATGTCTGGCATTCGCAAGGTGACGCCGAGCTACTCTTTGATGCGGCCGATAGCGGCGTCAAAGAGCTCGGTCATATCATTGAGAACAGAGTGATTCAGCTGGCATTGCTGGAAAGAATAAAGCAGCATGACAATGTTGATCTGATCAGTGGCCAGTCGGTTGATGCGGTGCAATATCAGCCACAAAACAGCCAGCTGACATTAGAAAACGGTTCACTTTTAAGCGGTCGATTATTAGTCGGCGCTGATGGTGCGCATTCAATGGTCAGAGGCGCGGCCGGTATCGAGCTGGAGATGGCGGATTATGATCAAAAAGGCATAGTCTGCGTGGTCACACCTGAGAAACATCATCAACACACGGCATGGCAGCGCTTTTTATCCACAGGTCCGCTGGCTTTTTTACCGTTGTCAAATGGCCAGTGTTCTATCGTCTGGTCGGCCGATTCGACGGAGGCTGAGCAGTTGCTAACGCTGGATGATGAGGTGTTTTGCAAACAACTGTCTGATGCCTTTGATGGCAAGCTGGGGCGGATTGAAAGCGTCAGTTCACGGGCCGCTTTTCCATTGATCAGACGTCATGCGCACGAATACATAAAAGACGGCCTGGTATTAGTTGGCGATGCCGCGCATACCATCCACCCTCTGGCTGGTCAGGGTGTCAACCTGGGGCTGATGGACGCGGCCAGCCTGGCAGAAGTGATGAACGTGGCAATTCGGCATCGCCGTGATTTCGCCAGCTACCAAACGCTAAGAAAATATGAACGCTGGCGCCGGGGCGAAAATCAATTGATGATGTACAGTATGAGTGCATTCAAAAACCTGTTTGGAAATAAGCACCGTTTGCTCAGTAAAGCCAGGAATTTGGGCCTGGCTCTGGTGCAAAAAAGCGCCATGGCAAAATCAGCCTTAATGCGCAGGGCAATGGGCTTTGACGGTGATCTACCGGCTATAGCTCGCGATAACTGGAACAGAGAAGCCGCGGCTGAAGATCCTTTTCAGAGCGGCAGCGGCAGATGAAACTGGCGTTTCATTCACTGATTGGTCTGGCAGGGGTTAGCCGCCATGAAAACCAGCGCGCTCAGTTTTTGGATAAAGTCATTCAGTGGCCCATGCTAATGCTGGTTTTATGGATGCCATTCCAGTTTTATCTGGATTTTCAGGGCAGTGCGGAATCAGCTGAAACGGTCTTTTTTGACTGGCTGGTCTGGTGGTTTTTTGTGATTGAAACCGTGTTGCTGTTCAGTCTGGTCGATAATAAATGGCGTTATCTGCGTTCTAACTGGATGAATCTGTTCATAATTGTGGCGGGCCTGCCCATTATTTTATGGGGCTATTCGCCATTAGCCGTGGTACTAAGAAGCCTGCGACTGTTATTAATGGCTGGTCTGGTTTATAGACTGGCGAAAACGGTGAGGAAAATACTTAATCGCAATCAATTAGGCACCACTTTGCTGGTGTCATTATTACTGGTTTTGCTATCAGGCGTGATTATCACCGCAATCGACCCGGCTTTTAATTCACCAGAGCAAGGGATTTGGTGGGCCTTGGTGACGATTTCCACTGTCGGTTATGGTGATTTTACACCCGTGAGCGGGCCGGGGCGTATTTTTGCATCAGTGCTTATCCTCTCTGGAGTGATGCTGTTTTCATTGGTCACGGCTAATTTAGCCGCGTATTTTGTCGAAAAAGAAGTCGAAAAGGATGCGGAGGCCGAATCCAGAGAGGAAGAGTTGTATCTGGACAGGGCTTTCAGCCGCATTGAACGCCGGCTTTTGAAGATTGAGCAGCAATTAATGCAAATTGCTGAAGATAAATCGGATAAAGACTCCTAAAATAAGCATTAATGGCATATATCATGGAATTAGATGCTGGTTTTGTGAGCTAAGTCTAATTCTCCAATTCTGGGCCAAAAACTAATCAATTAATTATCTATACTTGTTTAAAGTCGTAGAGTCCGTGGCCGCTACTTTAATCAGGTGTATTTTACCCAGGAATGAGGTTAATGCTGCGTAGGGTCTTATTGTTTATGTGTTGTTGTGTGATTGAGTCTGTCTCGGCTCTTGAAGCACCGCCAGATCTCCAGTTTGATGTTGTACGTTATGAAGTAACGGGGTCGAATGCCATGTCATCAGCAGAAGTTACTAACATATTGAAACCGTATCTTGGCCGTCATTACAGCCTGGCCGGGCTGTCATCTGCTGTCGAAGAACTGGAAAGGCATCTGAAAAAAAAGGGTTATAGTTTTCACCGGGTTGTTTTAATACCGCAGTCGTTACGCAATGGCATAGTAAAACTGCATATATATGAGTTTAAATTGGGTGCTTTAAAGGTCTCTGGCAATCAATATTTTAGTGATGAAAATATTAAACATAGCCTGCCTTCGTTAATCGAAGGTCAGGCGCCCAATACCCGCTTATTGAATAAAAGCCTTTCAATTGCGAATCATCATCCGGATAAAAGTTTGCAGATGATTTTCAAGGAAGGGGAAAAACAAAACACGATTGATGTGGAGTTAAAAGTTGCAGATAAAACGCCTGCAACCGGATATGTGCAACTGGCTAACACCGGTTCTGAAAACAGCGGCGAAACGCGTTTAGGGCTGGGTTATCAATACAGTAACTTATTTAATAAAGACCACGTCGCCAATATTAATTACAGCACATCAACGGAACAACCGGAAAACGTATCACAGTGGGTATTAAGTTACAGCATGCCGTTTTATGATATCGGCGACAAGTTGTCATTTTATTACAGTGATTCAAAGGTTGAAAGTCTTACACTGTTTGAAAACAATCCGGGTCTCTTTGATGTCAGTGGTATCGGCAGTGTACTGGGTATGCGTTATACGCTGGGTTTTTTAAATATTAAATCTTTCAAACAAAAAGTGACTCTGGGGCTTGATGTAAAAGAATTTAATAACCGAATATCATCCGCTGATTTTGGTGGCGCGATTGATGAAAGTACCGTCAGAAGCGGCCCCGTATCGATTGAATATGAATTTTCCAGACCAAAAGGGCGTTCACCTTTTGCATTGTCTGTTTCCTATCATCATAACCAGATAGATGATGAAGCGTATTTACTTCAGGACAGGGCGCCGGATACAAACTGGGGATTGACCCGCTACCGGGCACAATATGATATGCCGCTTTCAGACTGGTTGCTGCGGTTTAAATTAAGCGGTCAGTATGCGGACCGGGCTTTGATCTCGGCTGAGCAATTTACTGTCGGTGGTAGTCGTTCTGTTCGAGGGTATGAAGAAGTTGCGGCGCTGGGCGACCGGGGGCATTATTTTAATTTAGAGCTGTGGAAAAAAATAAAGTCCAGTCATTTAAGCGGTGCTGTTTTTTATGATTCAGCACAGACTGAATTGACAGAGTTAACCGACACTAACATTAGTGCTCCGTTGAAGAATAACCTGGCTTCTATGGGCGTAGGGTTACGCTGGAGCTGGAGCCGTTATCTGGCTGTTTCAGCAGATTTAGCACAGGTACAGCAGGATTTTGGAGAAACACTTAAAGGAGATAGCAAACTTCATTTTAATATGACTTATAAATATTGAGTGTGATTATGAAAAACCAGTCGTTACCAAGCAAGGGTTCGCTCTTCAGTCAAAGCATGATTGCACTCGTTCTTATTTTTTATAGCATAAATGCATTTGCAGCCGTCGAAGTCGGTGTCGTGGACTATGTGCGTGGCGTGGTCACAGCGCAGCATGGTGACGAGGGTACACGCATCATGGGGAAAAGTGCAAAAATTTTTGAAAAAGACATCATCACTACGGCAAACAGAAGCTTTGCCATAGTAAAAATGAAAGATGGCACAAAAATTACCCTGCGGCCGAATTCCAGTTTAGGTATCGAAAAATATATTGCCAGAAAAGGCCGCTCTGATAGCGCGGTTCTGAACTTGTTTAAAGGCGGTATCCGCGCGATTACGGGTTATATCAGTAAAACCCGCAATGACGCTTATAAAATCAGAACGCCGGTTGCGACTATTGGTATTCGCGGCACCGAGTTTGATGCCCGGCTTTGCGAAAAGGATTGCCGTAAAGAAAGTGAGCGATTCAAGCAACATCATAATGTAAACACGGCGTTTGTAGTCGGCAGAATTGCATTTATGCGCGGCCAGGTCAGCGCTACCGGAAAATATAAAAAAACCAGACAGCTGTTTACCGGCGGACCTTTATACGAAGGCGATAAAGTAGCCACGGGTGCCTCCTCTTTTACGGTTATTGCTTTTAAAGATGAAAGCCGCATCACCTTAAATTCTGAATCAGAATTTGAAATTAAAAAACACCACTATGATAAGAAAGATGCCAGTCTCAGTTCTGCCTTTATGTCGTTATTACGCGGTGGTTTAAGAGCTACCAGTGGCCTGATTGGTAAGAGAAACCCGGCCGGCTATAAGATGCAAACCTCGGTGGCGACGATCGGCATTCGTGGTACCGGCTACGATATTCACTGTGATGGAAAATGTGTTGCGCAAGCACCCCAGTCATTGATGACACCACTAGAAGAGATGATTAATTTCTTCATTAAGCCTGTTGTCGCCACTGGTAACCAGGGCATGTATGCCCACGTATGGAATGGTGCGATCGAGCTGACGAATAATGCCGGTAGCCAACAGCTGGGTCTGAATGAAACCGCATTCCTGAGAAATATTGATAGTGCGCCAGTCATGATGCCTGAAATACCTTTGTTTATGCGTTCAATGCCAGCACCAAGGCCTGATACGGTTGAAGTGGCGGCATCAATGTTTACACAAGAGAACACAGCTGAAACCCGGGCCGGCTTATATGTATCGGTTTATGATGGTCATGTCAGTATGTCGTCAGAACAGGGCCATCGGGTAGATTTAGGTAAAGGCGAAGCGGCATTTAGTGGTAATGTTGGCAGTGCTCAGACAGCACCGGTTCGTCTGACGGGCATTCCGGCATTTCTGGCTTCTGATGTCTACCCAAGACCCGAGTCTTATAATGAGACCTGGGAAAATTTATTTAATGATGTTACCAGTCCTGATGAAAATCAGGACTTTGAATGCACTCCTCAATAAATAGGGTGATGAGAATGAAAAAACAGCAGGTAAATATATATAGGCCCTCTGCATTAATGCTCGGCTTAATGCTTGGGCTAGCAACCCCTGTGCTTGAGGCAAACCCATCAGGTGCAGTGGTTATTAATGGTAATGTTTCATTCTCACAACCTGATACCAATACTTTGCATATAACCAATAGCAATGGCTCTGTGATTAACTGGCAGGAATTTTCTATCAATGCCAATGAAACCACTCATTTTCAGCAAAGCGGCGCTGATAGCGCCGTATTGAACCAGATAGTTGGCAGTAATGGTTCTGAGATCATGGGTAACCTGAGCTCAAATGGACAGGTTTTTCTGATCAACCAAAACGGCATTATTTTTGGTGAAAATGCGGTGATTAATACGGCAGGTTTTGTCGCTTCAACGTTAAACCTGTCTGACCAGGATTTTCTTGAGGGGCGGTTAAATTTTGAAGGCGTTAATGCCGGTGATATTTTAAATCAGGGATTCATTACCGCGGGCGCTGACGGCGATATTGCATTGATCGCACCGAATATTATTAACCAAGGTGTGATTACGGTTGAGCAGGGAGATGTGATTCTGGCCGCCGGTGAAAAGCTGACTTTGACCAGCCTCAAGGCTTCAGATGTGAGTTTTGAAATACAGTCGGCAGACCATACTGTCGTGAACCTGGGTTCGGTGACAACCGATGGTGGTGCGATCGGCATGTTTGCCGGCAGCTTGACTCATTCGGGTGTGATAGCCGCTAATGCTTTGACATTAGACGCCGACGGCAATGTGATGTTGGTGGCGAAAAATGACCTGACAATTACTGAAAACGCAGTTGTCAGTGCAGATGGTGAGAATGGTGGCCGGGTACTGATTCAAAGCGAAACCGGCACTACTCTGGTATCCGGGTCGGTTTCGGCCAGTGGCACAAATGGTGCCGGTGGTGTGGTTGACGTGCTGGGCTATCAGGTCGGCATTATTGATAATGCGGTGCTTGATGCATCAGGTACACAGGCCGGTGGTCAGGTGCATGTCGGCGGTAATTATCAGGGTATCGGTGAATTACAAAATGCCACTGCAACCTACGTTGGATTAAATACTGTCATTCAGGCCGATGCGATTGACGCAGGTGACGGTGGTGAAATCATAGTCTGGGCAGATGAAACCACAAGAGTGCACGGTACGATCAGTGCAACCGGTGGCCAGCAAAGTGGTAATGGTGGTTTTGTTGAGACTTCTGGCAAGATATTTCTTGATGTGACCGATATTAATCTGGATTTAACAGCCGCCAATGGTCAGGCCGGCAACTGGTTATTAGATCCTCTGGATTTAACTATTAGTATAGCCGCCGATGCGGGCGTAACTTCCACACCGCCCGGTATAAATTATATTTTTACTGCTAGCACAACAGGTTCAAATTTGAACGTTGATACGTTGCTGGCGCAGTTAAACAGCGGCGTGAGTGTTGAAATCGATACCGGTGGTGTGGGTGCAGAAGCGGGCGATCTCACCGTCAATGCAGCGATTGCTGTGGTTGGAACTACTCCGGTATCATTAAGATTGGATGCAGCCAATGATATTATCATTAACGCTGCAATTACGTCCGATGTTGCGTTAGACCTTATACTGAATGCTGACTCTATAAGAAATGACGTCAGCGACTCCTTAGGTCAAATTGTGATCAATAACAGCATTTCTACTTTCGGTGGTTCGGTCACGCTGACCTCAGCCGAAGGTGTTGTATTTAATGGTGTGGGTAGTATTGATTCGGCCGGTGGCACTATTTCTGTGTCAACGACTCTGGATACAGGCGTTATCAGTTTTGCACAAGATCCTGCTCAAGTATTTGCGATAAATGCGGGCTTGGGTGATGTTGTATTAAATGTTGGCAGTGTCACCGATAGCAGCTCGGCGCAGGATATCATAGCCAACTCGTTAAGTTTTAATACAGTGAATGGTTTTGGTACTGCGCTGGATCCGATACAGACATCCATTAATACGCTGACCTCAGGCAGTAATTCAGGCACCGGTGGCATATATGTTGATAATGTTAAAGCCATGACGGTGGCATCTATCGACTTGTTGAATGCTGGTGATCTCAATTTATTTAATGGTGGCGATCTGACAATCGGCACGATCAACGCCGTGGGTGGTAATGTGCTGCTGGATACCAGTGTGGCCAGCAATGGTTCCGGCGGAGCCATTTTAAGTAACGGTCTGGTTGCCATAAATATTGACAGCGCATCGAATATCGATCTTGTATCTGAAACCGGCATTGGCTCAAGCACCAGTCATTTTGGAGTAGCGGGTACACAAAGTTTGCTTAATGCTTCTGTCGCAGGGGCAGGCAATATTTATCTTGATAATCTGGATGTCACTGCAGGGCAGTTTGTCCTGGGTTCGTTTTCGATAAATAGCGGTGATGTTTTTGTCGCCAACCTGAATGCGAATCAGGCGACAGTGATTGCCGGGGGCTGGTCAAGCAATACGGGCAATATTTCTATTGAGTCAAATTCAATTATCAATATTAATGCCGGTATAACGGCTGATGTGTTGACCCAGACGGGCAGTATTAACATATCCGCTCTGAACGGTGACATTATCTTCGGTAGCACCGGCTCGGTGACAGCTTCTGCGGTAAGTCTTAATGCAACAGGTGCTATTTCAGATGATGGTACCGGTATTGGTGCTTCGATTGGCAACGGCACATTGCCCGTGAATCAGTTTGCAGCAGTTGCTGGAAATGGTATTAGCTTAACAGCATCGGGTAATGATGCCGATAACTTGAGTTTGGTCAGTACCACCGGAAATATTAATTATAGTGATGTCGATGGCTTTGCCTTATTAGCCGCCTTTGCCACCGATGATGGTACAGCGAATGGTCTTGCAACGGGTAATGTGACCTTAACCGCCGGTGATGCGATTTTAAAAGCCAATGGTTCGGTAACCAATATTGCTGGACTGAATGCCACGATAACAGCAGTAAATGGTATCGGTGGCGGAGCAAGTGGCGCGATTGAAACCAGCCTCACTAACAGCCTCAGCTTCAGCAATACACTGGAAGGCAGTGTCGATATTATTAACCAGTCGGCTAATGATCTTCAGGTGCAGGGCGTGAACAGCACAGCTAACACTTCGGGCAATGATGTAACTCAAATTACAAGTCCAAATGGCTCTATAAGCATTGCTGCTGTGCAGCAAGTGTCATCTGCGAATGCAGATATTTTGCTGGATGCATCGACTATTAATGTTAACGGTGAGGTCAGTACAGTCAACGGCAGCATTATGCTTAAAGCGGGCAATATAAATCTTGCTGGTCTGGTCAGTGCGACTGGTGTAGCGGATGTATATGCTATCGGACTAATCACTGATGAACTCGATCTCACGGGCAGCCTTAACGGCGGAGCTGGAGATGTTTCAATAAAAACCCTGACTGCCGGAACCGATATATATCTGGCAAGTAGCATCGATAATGTTGGCCTGGATATTAGTCAGGCTGAAATTGACAATATTACGGCCGGCCGATTAATCATTGGTTCGCAAGGTGCAACAGTAGGCTCAGGCAGTAATTTGATTGTATTTGACGGTGCAATCAATACCGGTGCAATGGCCACTCGTTTTATCAGTGAAGGCAATATAGTGTTCAATCAGGGTGCTGTAACCGCACTGACAAATACTTCTGTAACTGGAGTTGAGCTTAATACTCAGGCCGAAATTGTTGATCAGAGTTCAGGCACCGACATACAGGCGGGTCAATTGCAGATGACAGCGGTGAACGGCGTTGGTTCTGCTGATGCGATAGATACTCAGGTTGCCAGCTTGTCAGTGGTTAATCAGACGGCCAATGATGTGAATATTATCAACAGCGGTGATTTGAGTGTCAGCGCTAGCGCCAATTATGGCGGCAACTTGAACATCAGCTCTGATGCCTCGTTGAGTGTGTCTTCAGCTGTGGGCGCAACAGGCATTGCTGGTGTCTCAGCATCTGGCGAGTTGGCACTTGAAGCGGCAACCAATTTATTGATTGGCGGTGAGCTGACTGCAACGGCGATTCGTTTATTAGCTGCTGAGGCAGTGAACATAAATAACAATATGGTAGCCAGTGGCGACTTATCTATTCAGGCCGATACTAATAACGACGGCGTCGGTGATGTCGTGTTTGAGAACCTGAATGGCGCAGCACTTGGGGTTAGTGTCGCCAATCTTGATATCAGTGGCGCAGGTGTCACTTTGCAGGCCAGCAATGGTGGCGTGCATGTGGAAAGTACTGGCTTGTTAAACGTCACAGCAGCGAATGATCTGAGTATTTCAGGTGGCAGCATAGCTGATGCTGATGCCTATCTGTCAGCCCAAGGCGATATCAATCTTAATGTTGCAGGCAACCTGTCATTAACAGGCGGTACGGCGATTAACACCGCAGCTTCAATTTTTGATATGAGTGCGGTCAATAGCAATCTGTTAACGGCACAGGTAGCGGGCGCTGTGATTTTAAATGCCGGTACCGGTGATGACAGCGGCGCGTATATAACGGCCGGTGATATTCATCTGACCGTGCAGGGCAATGTAGACTTAACCGGTAGTGCAGCGGCGAATGGCGCGGCTTTGATTAATGCCACCACCGGTTCAATGTTAGTTGAATTGCCTTCGGGCGGGCTTGTTAATAAGACCGCGGGTACCGGCGTCGGTTCGGTGGCTGATTTAATTGCTAATTTAGGGGTGACTATACTGGATGGCGCTATCGATAACCTGTCCAGCAATGAGGTGATCAGTGCACCGCTTGAGAGTGTGGTTATCAGCGCTAATGAATCATTGGTTGAGCTGCTGAATGAGGAGCTGGCTGATGATGAAAACAGTGAGGACACATCAGCTACTGAAGGAAAAGTACTGGCCTGTCGCTAAGCAATTGCCTTCAATATAACGATTCAGTGGCTGGAGAGCCGCTGAATCCGTTTATCTCTCAAAAAACCACCCTTATCTGAATTCATTTATTAGGTTAGAATGATTGCTTGCATGCAGGCAATGCGTTTGTTTATAGTGTTTTCCCGGCATGGTTTTTGTAATCAATATCAATGCTTTAGTAAAAGCTAATAATAAAAAAGATTTTGGTTTTGATGGTTTGTTTAAATATTAAATGGCCAGACTACGATCGAGCTTATAACAAGCTAAATGCCCGGATATGTATTGCCAGGTTGTAGTTAATCGCTCCATAATTTAAGGGAATCCGGTCTTTATTGAATCAGGCTTTGAGCGTTATCGTAGCCCTGAGTTGCTATGAAGGCTGGCGTGAATGTTCATGATGTATGTTGGCTTGAAATATTTAATATTGCGTTTAACGGTTCTTGTATTCGTTCTGCCGGCTTTGCTTTCCTGTGATGCTCTGGATTTTAATGGTAAAAGCATTTCGCCTGCCAGCAGTTTTCCTATTGTCTATGTTAAACGTTCACATCAGGCGTTAACCGAGCCTATAGACCCGGTCAGTTTTGTTGCCGGTGGTGATCTGTACTGGCGCGATGCGGCATCAGCATCTGCCAGTGAGCTAAATCTCACGAATGCCGAGACCGCCGGGAATGGCGATGTCAGCAGCCCTGAAATTTCATATGATGGCACAAAAATCGTTTTTTCCATGCGCCGGCCGGCTGATAATAGCTGGAATATTTGGACACTGGATGTTGCCACTAAAAACCTGACACAGTTGACATTCGATGATGCGCTTGAGGTATTTGATGACCTGCACCCGCATTTTCTGGTTGATGGCCGAGTTGTGTTTTCGTCCAGCCGACAACAAACCAGTCGCCAGCATTTGGCCGACAACAATATTGAGCCATTCTCATTTCTAGATGCCAAAGCCCGTCACCCTGGCAGTCTGCTGCATGTCATCAATGCCGATGGCAGCGGGCTGAAACAAATATCATTTCATAGCGGCCATGATCGTGATGTGGCGCTGCTCAGCAATGGCAAGATCATGTTTAACCGCTGGGAAGCCAGCGGACAGCGAAATCATTTCCCCATAATCAGCATGAACCCGGATGGTACCGGAATCGAAACTTTGTATGGTGCCTACAGTAAAGGCAATAGTTTTTTTAGCCCTAGGGAGCTGCCAAATGGCAATATTATTGCGATACATGCACCTGTTTCGGGTTCGCATGGTGCCGGCGCACTGGTTGAAATCGATATTAAGCAGTTTGGCGACATGCAAGACAAAACCAGTGGGCTAGCAGATGGATCAGTGGCACAAAAACAGCTGTCATTAAAGACGATTAATATTGAACCGGGTGTATCCCAATACGGCCGTTATCTCAGTCCCTATCCGGTGTTTGATAATTCAAACAGAATACTGGTCAGCTGGTCTGCCAGCCAGCAAACTGAAATCAATGATTTGCAATCGGCAACAGTAAAAAATATTGAAGGCCGCCCCTCTTTTGGCATTTACATTTTAGAACTTGATAGCAAAAAAATGACACCTGTTGTAAACGCCAGCAGCGGCTTAATGGCCTATGATGCGATAGCGGTTCAGCCGCGTACTGCACCGGTTCTAATTGAGGATGCTTTTTCAGGCGCCGGAGGCACGCTGAATGCAGCACTGGAAGCGGCTGATCAGGGTGTGCTTCACGTGCGCAGCGTTTACGATACTGACAGCAATAATTTGCTGGCACCGTCAATGATGATTGCCTCTGAAGGGGAGATGATTGCACAGATCCCGGCACCCGCTGATGATAGCCGCCAGACGGTTGCGGACATAGCGGCGATTAAAGACTTATCCAACATCAATTACAGGACAGTCGAAGACAGGCCGGCGCGCTTTGTGCGTGTGACTACAGCGGTCGCTGTACCAGCTGGTGCCGGGCAGGATCTGGTGGGCGCTGCCGGTTCTGTGATGCAGCAGATTCTGGGTTACTCAGAGGTTGAACCCGATGGCTCGGTATTAGTTAAAGTGCCGGCTGATACGCCGCTCGCAATCAGTGTGCTGGATGCAAAAGGCAGAGCGATTACCAACCATACCGCCTGGTTTCAGGTCAGACCGGGCGAGGTATTAGAGTGTGCCGGCTGTCACAGCCCGAGACGCAGGACGGCATTAAATATATACCCGATTGCGTTTAATAACCCGGTGGTGCAGCTTGGGCCGGCACAAATAAATGAGACCATGGCAGAAACCAGGGCCCGGGTATTAAATGGCAATGCCGGTGATCCGGATGGTTTAACATCGGCTGATTTAACGCCAGACATAAAGTATTCAGATGTCTGGATAAGCGATACGATTCTGGCTACAACGCAGGCGTCGGCATTAGCCACCGAGGCAGCGGGAATGCCGGTGACGGTAAGTGTGGCTTTAGGGATTGATATCGACCTTAACTACGGGGCATTAACAACACCGGCCCCGGTCGATGGCATTATCAATTTTGTCGAGCACATACAGCCGATTTTGTCAGCAAAATGCAGCAGTTGCCATGACAGCACGTTAGCGCCTGATCTTAGAAATGTAACGGATGCGAATGACGGTGTGTTGTTGTCCTACAAAAGTTTAGTCAAAGGAGCGCAGGATCTGGATACGCTGAACAATCCGCAGCTTAATTTAAAAGACGGCGCCTACCTGACGCAACGCCGCCTGCCTTATGTCAGCGTCGGCGGGCCAAGAGAATCGTCGAGAAGCAGTTATTTAATGGAGAAGTTAAGCGCTACCGAGTTAAGGGCGCCACAGGTGCTAAGTGGCGCAACCAACCATATGCTGTTGAATGACTCAGAAATGCGGCTGTTTACCGAATGGATGGATACCGGGGCTAATTATTATAATTCACCGTTTGGTGTGGATAGTGATGCTGATGGCATCAGTGATCTGGCAGAAGTCATTGATCTGGTATCGCCACCCTCATTGGATGTATTTCGCAGCACTATTCATGGCATTTTAAGCAGTCAATGTGCAAGCTGCCATAAAGCCATCGGCAATAAAAGTGACTTCGATCAGCGCATTATCGCCAGCACATTAAACAATGCTGTGCCCTCTGAAAACACACTACCGCGTTTTGTATTAACCGGTGATCTGCTGGGTGATTACCGTGCCGCGCTGGCGTTTATCGAGGACCGCGCAGCCACCGCCCAAAACAGTTTGGTCAACTACCCGATATCAACAGGCAGCGCCCCTGTGCATCCGCAGATAGCGGATGGCGCCGGTGGTTTTATGCCTGTTTTATCAGGCGCAGATGCATCGACTATTGTTAACTGGATAATGCCGTGAAAAGTCGATACTTAAGCATTATGCCAATACTGCTAATGATGTCGTTTACGCTGGCCGCTAAAGACAGGCAGCCGGTAGAACTAACAATAGACGAGTCATTTCTTGAGCTTTTTAAAGGCCCGGATAAAGACTACCGGGTCGAGCATGTATTGTTAAGAGGCGAAACGGTACAGCTTGAAAAGCAATACGCAGACTGGTTTTACCTCAGGCAGAGCGAGCGGGTTTTCGGCTGGGCACATGTAAACGCGTTGCTGGATAACCGGGTTGAGAAACTGGACATGAGTTTCGATGAGTTTTTAATTAACTTTGAAGGTGAGCGAGAATTTGATATAGCGTTCAGAACAGGCTTTCTTGAAGCGGATATTATGCTGGGTTTTGAACTTGGCCACAGTTTTGATGATGATTTACGAATATCGCTCAACTTTTCTGAAGTCCCGGGAAAAATTTCCGAAACCCGAATGGCGACGCTGGACTTCGATTTTTATTTTAAAGGGCTAAAGTCGATGATGCCATACCTTGTGCTGGGAGCAGGGCAAATAATCAATAAGCCATCGGCTCAGGTTATTGGTGGCACTAGCATCAGTTCGCCTGTGAGCAAAGCCGGTATAGGCATTATATTTGCTACATCAAAACGTATTAGTTTTTCGGCAGAATGGGTGGTTTATTCTGCGCAAGATGATAGCTTTGAAAAAGAGTTGCAGGAAACAAGTGTGGGCCTGAAATATTTATATTAAAGAGAAAAAAATGAAACACAGACTGAAATGCTTGCTTTTTGTCTTGCTGTGCGCAACGAATGCTTATGCTTTTGATATCGTAAAGCCCGATGCTGAGCAGGAGATAATAAAAAATGCAGATATCCGCAATCTCGGTATGAATACGGGTGTCTATATGGGGGTAATGAATTACGAAAACTTCAACAGCAGTTTGCTGCTTGCCTGGTATTTGAATTATCCCTTTGATGAAAACCTGTTCGTAGAAGCTGAGCTAGGCATAAGCCGTGTCAGTGATACAGAGTACAGAAATATTGGCTTGCCTTTGCTTTCCGAAGAGCGGGTTGTTGCGGCATTCTATACAGTACTGGTTGGCTATAACCTGTTGCCAGGTGAAGTCTACCTGGGTCATGGCAAGACACTGAGGTCAGATGTCTATTTGCTGGCTGGTGTTGGCACAGTGGATATTGACAATAACAGTTATGTTGCTCTGCATTTTGGAGGCGGAATAAAAATTGAGCTGAATGACGATAGTGGGCTGCGCATTGAATTCAGGGACAGGATGATTGATTCTGATATCTTAGGCTCTGATAAATTGACGAACAATACTGAATTCCATCTGGGCATAGACTGGAAATTCTGATGTTAATAAAACAGCTGTCATATTTTTTGTTTGTCGCGTTAACAGTCGCTGCCGTGAACGCGACTGCTGCCTCGAATAAAAAAGAACAACAGGCAATAACCGATCAGAAAATAAAACTAAGTGCGTTGCAGGCCATTAAAAATGCAAATCGACTCATTGTTGATGCCTCTTTCCCTGAAATAAACCGGCTGCAAATCTATCTGTCACACGGTCAGGGCAAGTTTTTTACACTAGAAAAAATGACCAGTGTGATTGATGGCCAGGACAAAATTATCACTAGCTATAATAAGGCAGAACAGCAGGCTTTATTAAGAGGCGGCAGCAAGCGCATATACACAGGCGTGTTGGCAGAAGGCATTCATGAGCTTGTGGTGGTTTTTTATGGTCATGACAGGCGCGGCAATGTTGTGCAAAAAGCACAGAACTGGCTGTTTGATAAAAAGCCGGGTGCGGTGATTGCTGTTATTAACGTGGCTGATAATGAGGCTGCTCACCGGCCTGATTTCAATTTCAAGATCATACAGGGTGAGCAATGAGGCTGCTGGCGGCGATGATATTGCTTGCAGCTTCTGCGCAGCTTGCGGCAACCGAACAAGATGTTTCTGATCTGTTGTTTTCAGAAATCATGTTTTACCGCCTGCAGGACAATAACTTTGATGCCATTAGTCATTATCTCGATGCCAGAGATAAAAAAACAATCGATCTGAATAAAAACAACATGGCATACATCGCTTCGGTTTACCTGAACTATGATTTGCACAGCCAGGTAACGTCGATGCTTGATTTGTTAATAAAAAACAGTTCATCAGCAATCCGCGACAAATCATGGTTTTATCTTGGCAAACTGCACTATGAAGGGCGCCGAGTTGACTCTGCTGTTGAAGCCTTTTCGAAGATTGAAGGAAAGCTTTCTGTAGCCGATCAGGAAATGAAATACATAATGCACGGCATTATGGCGATGAATAATCAGCGCTACGAAACAGCGATTAAAGAGTTTTCAAAAGTCTCATTAACATCGGCCTATGCAGCGTATGTGAAATATAACCTTGCTGTTTGTAAAATGAAGCAAAGCAATGATCTGGCGGCCTTTGAAATGAGCCTGACCGGGCTCGCGAATCAACAGGCGAGTGCGTCGCATTCATCTGTATTTTCTGACCAGGTCTACACTACACTGGGTTATGTGTTATTACAGAAGGGCTACTATCAGCAGTCGAAGGTAGCTTTTCGCAAAGTATCTGCAGGCGGGCATCTGGCAAGCCGGGCACTGCAGGGCATGATTTATGCCTCGTCTGAACTGAGGCAATATGAAATAGCGCTGAATTTGTCGCTGCGCTTAATCAAACTGACGATAGGTAACGAAGCGGTTCATCATGCTTATATTGTAATACCTTACCTGTTGCAAAAACTCAACAATACTGAAAAAGCGCTGGCATTTTATCAGCATGCTGTCGAGTATTTTGACCAGCAGCGACTTGATTTGAACCGCTATATAAAAAAAACCAGGGCAGGCGAGTTCGATCAGTACCTGCTTGAACTGGATAAAATTTTGCATGTGCACGAATGGATAGAAGACAGGGAGATGAGCCGCCTGTTTCGCTTTGTCTCGACGCTGGATGAATGGCGTGATGCGGTTTACAAATTCAAAGAAATGCAGTTTATTGAAAAAAGACTGGATGATGTGTTTTATGAACTTGTTGTTGCTGAGCCTGATATTGTCAGTCATAAAATTACCGAATATAAGCAAGTGCTGGCTGACATCGAGCAATCAAAAAGTCAGGTAAAAGAATCAATAGTCTGGCACCAGGAGTTTGCCCGTCATTTTGTAATCAACACGCTGCAGTCACAGTACGATGATGTAACGGACTATTTGTCACAGGCGCGCTTTGCACTGGCTCAGTTTTATGACAGCCAGGAGCAAAAGCAAAAACAGCGGGAGATTGACGGCCTGCTTCAGCAACAGGGTGCTGCTGATCGCGAGAACAACGCTTACGGGAAAACAGCGCGATGAGATGTCTTCTGCTGCTGCGGTGTTGTATTGTTGCAGTAAGCCTGACTGTGACAATTGCTGTTGCAGATCAGCTGACGCTTGGTGATATAGAATATGTTAAGGATTTAAGTTATCTCGATACGCTGCCTGAGAGAAAAAACGGCGGCAGTGCCATCTTCGAATATCGAAAGTTTTTACAGATCGCAAAGCCCGGCTCAACCGAACGCAGACAGGTGCTTGTCAGGCTGGCTGAGCTTGAGATAGAGCTGGCAGAGGAACGGCTGGCAAGTGATGATATCACTGAACAGCAGCAATTGGTGATTGAACAGGGCATTGCTTCTGCAGTGGACCTGTTCGAAACAGCACTTAGGGAATATAACAAACATGATGATAATCACAGAGTTTTATATCAGCTTGCCAGAGCCTATGACATCAATGCCCAGCCTGAGCGGTTAAAAAGCACATTAATTAATCTGGTCAGTGTATATCCCGGCTCTGAGTTTTATACACAGTCACAGTTCAGGCTGGCAGAAGGTTATTTTATAGAACAGAAATACAGCGATGCACTGGTTGCCTATACGGCGGTATTAAGTCAGGACTCTATCTATTTTGATAATGCGTTGTACAAGCGTGGCTGGGTATATTTCAAACAGGCAAAGTATAAGCTGGCTTTAAACGATTTTGTCGCCGTGCTTGATAACCTGAAATTTGGCAATGAGAAAGAGCTGACAAGAATTGAAGATGAATTGTATGCAGATAGTTTGCGCGTCATTAGTTTAAGCTTTTCCTCTTTGAAAGGGGTCAAGTCGGTTAACCAGTTTTTTGCAAAAAGAAAACCCGGTCCGTATATCAAGGATATCTACTACTCGTTAGGTCAGTTATATTTACAGCAAAAGCGATACGCTGATACAGCAGACAGCTATATGGCGTTTGTTAATATCTATAAAAACTCCAGGCATTCGCCTGACCTGGCGCTGGAAACTATTGATGTATGGCGAAAGAGCAAGTTCCCTGAGAAGGTCATCAGCGCGAGACAGGACTTTTCACGTAAATTTTCTTTAAGTTCTGCTTACTGGCTTGAAAATGATATCGATAAATTTGAAGGTATAAAAATATCACTCAAATATAATATACGGCTGTTAGCCGAATATCATCACAGCTTAGGTCAGAAGAAAAAGTCAGATTCTGAAAAGAGAGAAGCGCTGCACTGGTATGCAGAATATATAGAATCGTTTCCACTGGATAAAAATACAGCGCATATGCATTTTCTGTATGCAGAACTGCTGTCTGAACTAAGGCGCTATGCTCAGGCGTTCAAAGCGTACGAGGCCGTGGCCTATAACTATGATAAAACAAAAGAAACAACAGAGGCTGCCTATTCTGCAGTGCTGGTTGCAACCAATGTTGCAAAGCTGGCAAAGTCCGGTACAAAGAACAAACTAAAGTGGCAAGAAACAGTTGTCAAAACAACTTTAAGGTTTGCCGAACAATACCCTGAAGACAAGCGCCTTAAAAATACACTGTTGCATGTTGCGGAAATTCAGTATGAACAAGGCAAGTTCCTTGACGCTATCGATATGGCAGAGCTTGTGTTGCCGCAATCCAGCCCCGAACAGAAAAAGAAAGCGCTGTTAATTCTGGCTCATGGCCAGTTCGAGCTGAAGTTATATTCTAACGCCGAGAAAAGTTATCTTCAGCTTCTAAAGATAAGAGGTAAGAAACATAAAGATTATAAGGAAATTCGTAAACGTGTCGCCATTTCTATTTATAAAGAGGCAGAAATCGCGCTTAAAGCAGGCGATAGCAAGCAGGCGATACAGATGTTTTTACGTTTGAAAAAGGTCGTGCCGGAGTCGTCTATTGTTTCTGTTGCCGAGTATGATGCGGCGACAGAATTACTAAAAATGAAAGAATGGGGGCGTGCAATAAAAGTGCTGGCGCGCTTCAGGAAGTCTTATCCGAAACATAAATTACAAAACGAGGTGACGACTAAACTTGCGGTAGCCTACAATGAGAAGAAACAATACGCAAACGTTGCAGCAGAGTATAAGCGCATACTGAAATTTACAAAATCTAAAAAGAAACGCCGCTTGATTGCATTTCAAATTGCAGAGTTTTATGAAAAAGCAGGTAAAGACTGGAAAGCGCTGGAAGGCTACCAGAGCTATCTGTCAAAATATGCCCGGCCATTTGATATTGCCATGGAAACCCGGCAAAAAATAATTGATCTCTATGGAAAACTAAACCAGAGCAAGAAACAAAGACAATGGAGAAACAAACTGATAGTAGCTGAGAAAGCAGCGGGTAAGGCACGCACAGACCGCTCCCGTTACCTCGCAGCAAAGGCAGCACTTAAGCTTGCAGACAGGGATTATCTGCATTATAGCTGGGCAACACTAAAAGCCCCGTTCAAAAAGAATCTGAAAATTAAAAAGAAAAGAATGAAAGCGGCAGTTAATTCATTTGCCAATGTTATCAGGTATAAAGTGGCCGAAACCACGACTGAGGCGACTTATAAGATAGGTCTTGTCTATAATGAATTCAGTAAAGCCCTGATGAAATCAGAGCGCCCTAAAAAACTTAGCGCGGAAGAACTAGAGCAATATGATATTCTTTTAGAAGAGCAGGCCTTTCCGTTTGAGGAAAAAGCAATTGAGTTCTATCAGAGTAATTTAAAACGTACCCGGGACTCAATTTATGATCAATGGGTTAAAAAGAGCATCGACAATCTGGCAAAGTTGTACCCGGGTCGATACTTGCGTAATGAAAAGCTGGAGTCAGTGATAGATGCGCCTTAGTTTGATCTTATGTTGTTACCTTGTTTTCTTAACCGGCTGTGCTCAGGTATCGCTTAATAATGTGCTTAACTCGCGTGACCAGCAGCAGAGCATGACGGATTCGGACAAGCGGGAGTATATCAAGGCACTAGAGGGAATTAAAAAAAAGCGATTGAAGAAAGCCCAAGTTATACTCAACAGGCTGTTAAAGAAATACCCGGATGCAAGCGGTGTTTTAGCGAATAAAGGCCTTATCTATGCTAAAAAGGCTAAACTCGACAAGGCTGAAACGTTTCTTGAAAAAGCCCTGCAAATCAATGACAAGCTGGTTCAGGCCAGGAATCACCTGGCAGTCGTGTACAGAAAACAGGGTAAGTTTAGCGAAGCCGGGCAAATGCTGCAGGCAGCGATTGTCACAAACCCGTATTATGCCAATGCGTATTATAATTTGGGTATTTTGAATGAATTATATTTAGATGAGCCTGCAATAGCGCTGGAAAATTACCGCCTGTATCTGGACCTGAAGAAAGGCGGGGATAAGCGCGTGTCGCAATGGGTATCTTTATTGCAGCGACAATTGAAATCGAGAAAATAAGATGATATTTCGAATTATGTTGTTATGTGTTTTGGTAACGCCTGTATCTGCATTAGCCGAGCAGCGCATTAAACTTGAATCGAGCAAGATAACCGGTAATAGTGAATTGCCTAAAATATTGTACGTTGTGCCCTGGAAGAAGGTCGCTGCAACGCAGATAAACTACCAGTTAGCCGTACACGGCATCAGAGATGATATGCTCAAGCCGGTTGATCCTGAAGAGTTTCAGCGGCAGGTTAGAAACTATACAGAGTTACTGGGCAATCAGATAAAATAATAACCAAATCAAGCTATGCTTTAAAAATTTATATTAGGAGATGTTATGGATATATTTAATTCGTTGATCAATTTCTTCCAGACGGGAGGCGTATTTATGTACCCGATACTTTTTGTACTCGGTCTGGGAACAGCGATTGCACTAGAACGGTACATTGTCATTTCAAAATCCCAGCTTTCAATGAGAAGAACCTGGGGACGCCTGCTGCCGTTGCTCGAAAGCCATGACTATAAAGGCGCGATGCAACAAATGAAAGGATCGAGATCACAGCTAAGCATCGTTTTAACCTATGGTTTTAACCGCTTGTCAACTGCGCAGCGGCGGGATGATATTGAAGCGGCGATGGAAGAAGGCATGATGGAGGTGATGCCGCCACTCGAGGCGAGAACACATTACCTCGCAACCTTCGCCAATATAGCGACATTACTAGGCCTGCTGGGAACCATCATCGGTTTGATTGAGGCCTTCACCGCCGTTGCAAATGCAGACCCGGCTGAGAAAGCCGATTTATTATCGGCCAGTATTTCAGTTGCCATGAATACAACCGCTTTTGGGCTTATCGCTGCAATCCCGTTACTGCTGATGCATACCGTAATACAGACTAAAACCAGCAAACTGGTGGATGCTCTGGAAATGGCCGCTGTCAAATGCCTGAATATTGTCACCCTGAAGAAAAAAGCATCAGCCTAGTTTGCTTAATGCTGACACGAAATAATTGGATTATCTGAGATGCGAAGAAGAAAAAGACATTTGAAAGATGATGAGGAAATGAACATTACCGCTTTCATGAATTTGATGGTGATATTGGTTCCGTTTCTTTTAATCACGGCCGTGTTTTCTAAAATTGCGATCCTCGAACTCAATATACCTAAAGGTGCGGGAGGTGCGGACAAAAATAAAAAAGCCGAGCTGCAGTTGCAGATTGTAGTGAGGGAAAATTTAATTGATATCCGCAATGGTGGTGCAGGTTCAATAAAACAATTTAAGGTCAATAATGAAGAAGCCAGCTGGCAAAAGCTCAGTGATCTGCTGGTTAAGCTGAAGAACAAGTTCCCTGATAAACAAGACGTGACTATTTTAATCGAACCCGATGTGTCTTATCAGTTAATGGTGAAAGTGATGGACCGGGCCAGAACCGCCAATATTATTTTGCCGGGCATGACAGTTGAAACAGTGGATTTGTTTCCGGCTATCAGTATCGGTGATGCGCCCGTATTAAGGCAGCAGGGTGGCCGCAAATGAGCATGAAAATGTCGAAACGTGCGCTGCGAATGAACAAGCGGCATATGAAAAACAAAAAGGTCGGCCTTAACCTGGTCTCGCTGATGGATATTTTCACTATTCTCGTTTTTTTTCTTTTGGTTAATTCCTCCAGCACACAGCAGCTGCCCAGTTCGAAGGATATTCAGCTGCCAAAATCAGTCGCCGAGGCCTTGCCGAAAGAAACACTGGTGATTGCGCTCAGTAATAATGAGCTACTGGTTGGCGGGAGGCGCGTTGTCGCGCTGGCTGATTTTCTGGATTCTAAAAAGGCCGTTATTCCGGAACTCGAAAAAGAATTAATATTTCAATTTAAACGCTCGAAATCTAAGAAAAATAAAAACGGTCAGCGCGAAATAACCATTATGGGTGATAAAGAAATACCCTATAAAGCGCTGAAGAAAATTATGGCAACGTGCACAAAAACAAACTATTCACGTATTTCACTTGCTGTTTTACAGATAGCCAAGTCTAAAGGTTAAACAGTCAATGCAAATTGTGATGATTAATGTTTAAAGGGTTCATTGAATTATGTCCGTGAGTAATTACCAAGACTTTTCCTTGCAGTGGATGCAAAGAGATGAAGATGATGTGTTGTTTCGTAAAATATATCGTTTTATTCTGTCGGCTTGTGTTGTGCTGGGTTTGCTGGTTGCCATTATTGATGTACCAAAACCAGAAAGAAAAGAACGTGAGCCTCTGCCTCCCCGTCTGGTCAAGTTTCTCGAGCAAAAGAAAAAAACGCCGCCGCCAAAAGCCGTAGTAAAAGCACCGGTTAAAGCAAAGCAGATCAAAAGGCCCAGACCAAAACCTAAAAAGCCCTTGACGACTAACCAGACCAAGGCCCGGGAAAAAGCAAAAAGCTCAGGCTTGCTGGCGCTGTCAAATGAACTGTCTGATTTAATCGAGACACCGGCTATAAGCGCTCTGGTAAACAGCAGGGTAACTACCAGAGGCACAAAGGCGGCGAGAAATGACAATCTGAACCTGTCTGCAAATTTGTCGCGTGGCAGCGGTGGCGTCAGTACTAAGGGGCTTAATCGTGGTGTCAGTAGTACCGCGATTGCTGGCAGAAAAACGACCAGAGTGAGCAGTGCGGCAGCTGCTGCCAGCATTAAATCCGAGAAAAAGTCTAAGCAAGAAAAAAACTCGCGCACGACAGAAGAAATTACCATTGTTATGGATAAAAACAAAGGCTCTATCTATGCGATATACAATCGCGAGTTACGTCGTAATCCGGGTCTGGAAGGCCGGGTGATACTTGAAATAACCATTGCTCCGTCGGGTCGTGTGACCAGGGTTAAAGTGATATCAAGTGAGCTCAATGACAAAAAACTCGAAGGAAAGCTGGTCAGACGAATAAAGTTGTTTAATTTCGGTCAGAAAAAGGTTGAAACCGTGACCGTGACGTATCCATTGGAATTCTTTCCATCGTAATGTAGATGATTTATTAATAATAATAACAATGACAAGAAAGAGTAGACCGGCATAAAAAAGCCCATCATGGATGGGCTTTTTTTGGCTCTGATAGCCAGTTATGGCGTGCAGGTTGCCCCATCACAGAGTAAAAGCTCGGTTAAAA
>Ga0224506_10000255_pt1 | contig 50964 bp, 50 predicted proteins | sample SF_Jan12_sed_USG_2_FD_169108 | JGI IMG/M metagenome (GOLD analysis project Ga0224506, IMG submission 169108) | Sediment microbial communities from San Francisco Bay, California, United States - SF_Jan12_sed_USGS_8_1 | ecosystem: Environmental > Aquatic > Marine > Sediment | place: USA... | reverse complement strand
ACATAGAATCATTTCCAAACAATATTGTTGCAGGTATCACTAGCTTTAAAGACGCTGAGCTTTTTGAAATCGTTGATCAAAAAATCAAAGAAGCTCCTAAGGTATCGTTTTAACTGCATCGCTGATCAAAGGTTAGCGGCACCTGTCGGGGAATGGAGGCCACATTGTGAATTTTTTCGAGCATCAGGATAGTGCGCGTCAGAAAACCCGGGTATTAGTCGGTTACTTTCTACTGGCAATCTTTGTCATTGTTGTAGCCGTCAATGCGGCCGGATTTGCGACCTGGTTGTTCACATTAAAAGTCTACCAGGTTGAAAACAGCACCTGGGGACAACTCGTTTCGCAATGGTGGCAAACTGACGCAAACCTCATCACTATTGGGACGACACTTAGCCTCATATTATTGGGCTCTGCCTTACAATGGTTTAATCTATCGGGGGGCGGTCCCTCTGTCGCAAAAATGGTCAGCGCCAGGTCCGTATCCAGTATTAAACATAACGAAAAGATTACTCAGTTTACCCATGTTGTAGAGGAAATGTCGATCGCTTCAGGAACACCGGTCCCACAACTCTATGTCATGGAACGAGAGTCCGGCATCAATGCTTTTGTGGCCGGCTATCAAATAGAAGATACGGTCATGGTGGTCACCCAGGGGCTATTGGACAACCTGGATCGCAATGAAATTCAAGCCGTGACAGCTCATGAATTCAGTCATATATTTAATGGCGACATGCGATTGAATATGCGTCTTATTTCCTTGCTGTCTGGCATATTGATGATAGGACAATTTGGACGTTTCTTAATGCATGCCGGGGCACGCTCCTCACGGTCTTATCGCTCCAATAAGAATTCCGGCGGACTCCCCTTGATTATAGGCGGCCTTGTTATCTGGCTTATTGGGTCGATAGGGGTGTTTTTCGGACGACTCATCAAATCAGCGGTATCAAGACAGCGAGAGTTTTTGGCAGACGCTTCTGCCGTACAATTTACCCGAAACCCGGATGCACTCGCCAGTGCCCTGAACAAAATACTGGAACACTCCTCTGTATTACACTCCCGTCATGCTGAGGACATGAGCCATCTTTGTATTGGCTCTGCTTCGAATCAAAATTCTCTATTTGGTAATCTGGCGACACACCCACCCCTGATAGACCGAATAACCCGAATTGCACCGAGTTTTTTAACCCGAATAAAACATGCCAAAAAACATGATGAAGTATTTAACAAAGAACCCTACTCACAGAGCAACATGGCAACGAGTAGCTTTAATGCCGGCATCAGCGCAGGTGCATTACTGACATCTGAAGCAATTATAAGCGGTGTTGGGCAAAGTCAAAATGCACACCTGCAAGTCGCCAAACAACTTCATCAGCAAATTCCTGACACATTAAAAACCCTGTTACACCAATCAACCGGGGCTAAAAGCTTTTCCATTGCATTGATACTAAGAGAAATAAAGAACCCCGATGAACTCGAAAAAGCCATCGCAATGACAGATTCATATGACAGACTACCCGTTACAGAACTCTTACCCTGGGTACGCAACATGCCAGTAAATTTGCGACTACCCTGCATTGATATCTGCATGCCAACCCTAAAACAGCTCGAGCACCCTCAACGGCATAGTTTTATTAAAGTCATTGAGTCATTGGCCAAATTGGACAAGAATATCAATACCACCGAATGGCTGGTTATCAGCCAACTGAGAACTCATTTATTAACCAACAAAGTCATTCGTAAAACCAGCAGTATCGGGTCACTAAAAGCGGTCAATAAAGAGATACAAACATTACTGTCTGCTCTGGTATTTACCGACTCGGATTTAGCTCAGGCAACTCAATCCTATAAAACTGCTATCGCTTCATTTGACCTGAAAAATGGCTGGCTGATGAGTCGTGATGCGGTTGGGTACACAGAAATATCTACAGCACTTTGGCGACTCAAAGAACTTAATTACTTGCTAAAACGTCCTCTGCTACAAGCTTGTGCCGACATCGTATTAACCGATGCATTATTATCTACCGAAGAATACGAATTATTAAGAGTAATTTCCGATACGCTAGGTTGCCCACTTCCGCCATTAATCGATTCACTGGCTTCAACACAACTTTCGAACATGAATATCTAACATCATTGGACGGGTGCATGAAATATGTTTATGGCTCATGACCAGCATTCCATGGTAACAACTTTTTTTCTGGTATCACGAAGCCTCATCGTCTAAGCATTGCAACTCCGAGCAAATAAACGAGCCAGTTTCTTGTTTTGCTTTATACATTTTTTCATCGGCGTCCTTAATCAAGGTGTCTATATCAACATAGTTACCAGGACCTATCATAGAGACCCCCATGCTTAATGAATATTCCGGATATTTGCCGGTAAACTCATTGATTATTTTCTGGGATAGTTCTCTCGCATTTTCCAGGTTACAGTCCGGCAATACAACACAAAACTCATCGCCGCCATAACGGCAAGGCAAATCTACCTCTCTGGTACCATTAAGTAATATGTGTCCGATATATTTTAGGACCTCATCACCCTTAACATGCCCCTCTATATCATTAATTTTTTTAAAACTGTCTATATCAAAGTAAATAAGAGCCAGTGTTGCATTGCGCCTTTTCGCCCCTGAAACATCTCTACGTAATACATCTTTCATGGCTCGTTGGTTATATATACCGGTGAGTGGGTCTAATCTGGCTTGCTCTTCTAACTGATGGGTTCTCTCTGCTACTTTTTGCTCCAGACTTTTAGCGTAGTCTTCGGCTTTTCGTTTGGCTGACTCAATTTCACCAACCAGACTGCCAATGTATGTATCGAAAACAAGGGTTGTATCAAAATAAAACAGGTTATCCAGGGTATTCAACACAACACCCGCCACCTCTGTATCTTCTATGTTTTGTTTTAGTACCCTTACAATAAGCTCTTTTAAAGATCTTATCGCAGATAAATAGAGTTTTGGTTCAACTCCAATTCGCTTATGGACCATTCCGATTCTGAGTCTGTTATTAACGTACTCACTGTCATAATGACCAGAAAACAGATCAATTACGTATGTACGCTGAGCATTGCGCAAACGTACCAAGGTATCCGCGTCACCAATTAACAGGGATATTTCATCAATATCAGTTTGTGATTGGTAAAACTCTTCAACAATGATGTCTATATTATCTTCAATCAAAAGTTTATAACTGGAGAGCTGAGTTAAAACCTCGCGATTAAGACCGAGTAATTCCATACGATTTGTAATTTCAATATCACTAATCTGCATTTGTTCAAGAAGTGTAGTATCTGTTCGCCTCACCTTTGTCTCCTTACTGACACAATCATCGTTAATACGAGCACCTTATATCCTGGCACTTATAATGACAGACATTACAAAAATAAATTTAAATTCGAATGAACCCCAGGCTTTAACCTAAATAGCCATCACAGCATAACGAACCTAACTTGGATTTACCGGTCATCAATACTCCGTATCCAAACAATGAAAACGTTAACTATTCGAGTATAGTAGACCATTGATTTACCTGCCTTAAATATCTCCATGCAACTACCATTATCATAAACCAGGCGTCAAGGCTAGCAGGTATGAAATTATTGATATGACGAAGGCTGGTTTGATTCCATCATTACTAGCTCGCAAAATCGACGTGGTTACCATCCGTAACTATACAGGTCAGGATAAAGTAGAAGGGAAAGGTACCGCTTTGGCATTACGGTTGCCAGACAAGTCATTAACTGAATAATTCAATGCTGCCATAGAAGCAATTAGTGCCAACGGAACCTATGATAAGATAGCCAACAACTACTTTACCTTTGATATTTATGGAGACTAATCAGCCATACAGACTAAATAAACAACAATAACGATGTTCCAATAGTACGATCTTGAACTCCAATGTCATGGATATTACGGCATACCCCCATATCAACCAACAGAGATCTCTGTTGATACTAATTTGACGTCATTTGGCTGAAGTAGCGTCCCATCCCGGTTCAGGTGTGCAGATTCAATACAAACCATTTGATTAAAAGAATCAGCGGTTAAATCATATAGAGCTTCACCAGGATTCCAGACGACGGTTGCGTCATTACCTGTATTTTGAATACTAATGGATCTGTTAAAATCAGGATCATTAATACAAATGGTGTTATTTTCCGTTAAATAGACACGATCAACAGACTGATCAATAAACAGATCGCCTTGTTGAATATGAGCTTTATCATCTTGTAACTTATCAATAAAACTCACCTGATCCAGCCCCTTAATGACACAATTCGACACCTTTCGGACATGCAAATAACTATGAAGAGCCTGGCTAACCCACTGAGGTGTATCACCAACATTTTCGGTTTGTAATTCCAGCAACAGGGTCTTACCTACGTGGATATGTAAGGTCAGCGCCAGACCCTCGGCTACACCATAATCACCTGGCGGTAATTGTAAAACTACCTGACTACTGCCATCCGCCAATTGAACGGTTCTCTCTATACTCCAGGTTTGAGTGCGCGCATATCCGTGAGCAGGCAGACCCGGGCCTATAGCCTGACCAAACCAGGGCCAACAGACGGGTATTCCGCCCCTAATTGCAGTACCATCATCAAAAACAGCATCTGGACTTAAAAACAACAGATCCTCATTAGCCTGAACAGGCATAAACGACAACATCTGGCCGCCATACAAAGAAATGCATGCCGTAGCGTATTGATTCGTCACCCTGATCTCGGGAAAATCACCAGCGCCATTATGGATAGAAATGTGATCTTTAATTGAAAACTGAAAATCAAGGAATCGTGTATATGACATGAGCAGGCCTGAATGAGAGAGAGTGCAAAAAAAACACAGTGTAAACAGAATTTAATGGCGGGTAAAACATCAAAAAATACGGCTACATTGCTTGTTAATTCCAGTCTATTGTATCTCGATGCTTTCTTCTGTAGAATCCGGCCTCCCTTTTAAAGGGAACTAACTTGTAACTCCTTGCCTTACCTAAGCTAACTTATAGCTTAAGAAGGCTCAAACCCACGAGGAGACCTTATGCGTCACTACGAAATCGTGCTCTTGGTACACCCTGATCAGTCTGAACAGGTTCCTGCCATGGTTGAGCGCTACACCGGTGTTATCACCGAAAAAGGTGGTTCAGTCCACCGCAATGAAGACTGGGGCCGTCGCCAGTTAGCCTATTCAATTCAAAAAATCCACAAAGCACACTATGTGCTGTTGAACATCGAATGTGATGAAGAGACTGTTGATGAATTGAAGAGTACTTTCAGATTTAACGATGCCGTATTGCGAAGCCTGGTTATTCGCCAGAAAGAAGCAATCACCGAAGCATCGCCTATGATGAAAGAAAGCAAGCAGGATAGCCGTCGTAAAGATGCTCCCCGCTCCCCAGAAACCCAAGAAGCTGACCAGCCTGAAACTGAAGAAGTACCAGTTGAAGCCGCTGACAGCTCTGAAGAATAATAGTCGGAGGATACTGTAATGGCACGTTTTTTCCGTCGTCGTAAGTACTGTCGTTTTACTGCCGAAGGTGTCGATCAGATCGATTATAAAGATCTGGAAACATTGAAAGGTTATATCACTGAAACAGGCAAAATTGTTCCTAGCCGTATCACAGGAACTCGTGCACGTTACCAGCGTCAGCTGTCAACGGCTATTAAGCGCGCACGCTTTATTGCTTTGTTGCCATACACTGACAGCCACGAATAAGTGATGGGTGCATTGGTATGAAAGCAATCGCAGAATTTGCAATGAAGCGACCTTTTAATGCCTACGCATTAGCTGCAGTAGGTGCTGCCTTTCCATTTACATTTTGGATTAGTGCAGCATTAGTTGGTTTAGTTACATTACGCAAGGGACAAGCACAGGGAATCTCCATGTTGTTCGCGGCATTAGTCGGAACCATGGCAGGAATTATCTACGTTGGAACCATTGTGGCATTTATACCTGTGTTATTGAGCTGTACGGCTATCGTACTTCTCGCTTCAGTTCTGAGATCGACCAATAACTGGGGCTACACATTGGTGAGTGGTACTGTAATCGCTATCATCTTCGGATTATTAGCCATTACCTTTGTTGGGGATACATTTAATTCTATCCTTGAACAAATCATTCTCCAGTTAGATAGCATGCCGGAATCGTCAGACGCCATGAAACAGCTCTTTTTGGACATGGCTGAAAACAATGGATTAGCATTAGTCTTTGCAGGAGGATCTGTTGACCTCGCTATCGTTATTTTAATGTTGGCAAGAAGTTGGCAGTCAAACCTGTATAATCCTGGGGGTTTTCGTAAGGAAATTCACCAGTTGAGATTAATGCCCTGGATGGTAGTCGCACTTATTGCAATAGGTGCCATCATTATTCAGATTAATGTGTATGCTCTCGAACCAGCCATGATGCCCTTGTTAATCGCAGGCGTCGCACTGGTTCACGCACTAATGGCTAAAAGAGATATGGGTGGGCCATGGATAGCAACTTTCTATTTAGGAATGTTATTGGTGCCCTACGTGTTGCCACTGGTAATTGTGTTGGCCGCTGTTGATTCGGTCATAGATATCCGATCAAAGGTGCCCGAGGCAAGTTAAGCCAGGCAACAATGAAAACGAGGTTAATATAATGGAAGTCATCTTACTGGAAAAAGTCGGTAAAATCGGCGGACTAGGTTCAACTGTAAATGTTAAGTCTGGTTATGCACGTAACTACCTTCTTCCACAGGGTAAAGCCGTTCTAGCGAACGCAACAAACAAGGCTGAGTTTGAAACTCGCCGTGCAGAGCTTGAAAAAGCTGCAAACGAGAAGTTAGCTGCTGCTCAGGCACGTGCTGACAAGATCAATGAACTCGAGTTAACTGTAACCACCTCAGCGGGTGATGAAGGTAAGCTTTTCGGTTCTGTTGGTCCTCGCGACGTTGCTGAGCTAGTTTCAGCAGCTGGTATCGAAGTCGGTAAAACAGAAGTACGTATGCCTACGGGCACAATTCGTACAATTGGCGAATACCAAATTGATATTCAGTTACACCCTGAAGTGCATGCAAACCTGCACTTGATCGTTGCGGCTGAATAATCAGCGCCTGTAACGTAAAAAAGCGCCTTAGGGCGCTTTTCTTCCTCTCTACATCCTACCTTACAATGTCTGCATCCATTCTTTTATCGAAATCTACAAGGGAATAATCAGAACACATATATTTCCGACAAACTCATATATCACTGGTTGTAATACCTTATTTTCGTCAACTCAAGAACCCGTCGGATAAAAGTTAACGGGTTAAACATGATGACTAATCGATTACAAAGCCCAGCGCATTCCTCTTTTCGCTACATTCAAACCTGCCGATAACACCTGCGCTATGATAGTTTCATCCTGGTATATAGGATTAGTATGATTAATATGGATCAAAACTGCCTCTGTCGTCACACCCGACAATCGCTCCAAAGTGTCTATAACCAGAGGGTGGGGTATCTTGCTCATATCCCTGCCAGGCAACTCATTGGCATCAAAAAAAGTTGCGTCCACCAATGATACGTCGTGCAGGCTCACCACATCGCGAATATTGGCATGCCATGTTTCCCATCGATCAATATCAGGACAAAAAAACAACGATTTATTCTGACCAAATACTGATATAGCCAGAGTATCACTATACTCAGCCCTGTGAGGCACAAGTTGAGCACTACAGGTTATTTGCTCTGAAAGAACGAATGGATGCCCGGAACTAATAATATTTAATTGAATATTTTCCAGAGATACCAGTTGCTGCCAGGGCGCATTGTTTTTTAAAAACTCAGCCATGGTATCTGTACAGAACACGGGTATTTTGGTGGTATTAATCGATTCCCGGCCTAAAAACATCAGGCCTGCATAATGCCCCATATGCGCGTGAGTCAGTATCACTCCTGCCATTTCATACCCAGGGCATTGGCGTTCCAGGTACTCCAACTGATCACGTATATCGGGAGTAGCATCAACAATCCAGAATTTATTAATCGAATGATCTATCAATGCGATGGACGCCGCAGTATCGGCGTCCAGCGTACCCGAGCGAACTGATTGACAGTTGTTACAGCGGCAACCTAGCTGCGGTAGACCCGCATCCTGAGCCGCGCCTAATATCAAAACTTCAGTTATTATATTTGTGTCCAAATCCGACCTCGACTGATTTTTAATAATTCGTTTTGTTTTCCTGATTTACAAATAGGATGCTGATGACTATTCAACTGGTTTACCGTAACATAACAGACAATCATACCCATATTAAATTTCAAGGTTATCCATGACATCAAATTCGCCGAACAACATGGCAGATGAATTGTTATCACTCAAGGTTCCACCTCATTCAATGGAGGCGGAACAGTCTGTTTTGGGTGCATTGCTGCTAGACAATACACAATGGGATAATGTCTCAGACATCATCACAGCAGATAGCTTTTACCACCCAGCGCACAGGACCATGTTTCGAACAATGCACCGCATGGCAAGCTTGGCAGAACCCTTCGACCTGGTCACCCTGGGTAATGAGTTAGAACGCGATAACGAACTGGACGGCATTGGCGGTCGAATATTTCTTGCCGAACTGGTTGACCAGACCCCTAGTACCTCTAACGTCGTTGCCTATGCCGAAATCATTCATGAACGTGGTGTACAGCGCCGCCTGATACAGGCAGCAGGGGAAATTGCCGGCAGTGCTTATATGCCCAATGGCAAAGACTCTGACACCCTCATCGATGAAGCAGAACGATCGGTATTTAAAATTGGTGAAGAGCGACCTAACGAAGGTGCTTTACTTGAAGTTAAACCCCTGCTAAAAAAATCTGTAGAAAAGATTCGACGCTTATTTGAATTGGACGAACCCCTTACCGGATTAACCTCCGGATTTTCGGGGTTAGATCGTCGTACAACCGGTTTTAATGCCGGTGAGCTAATAATTGTAGCTGCTCGACCCTCTATGGGTAAAACGACCTTTGCGATGAATCTGGTTGAATCTGCGATTATGGCTCAGGAACAACCTGTCCTGGTATTTTCCCTGGAAATGCCCGCTGATCAGCTTGTAACCCGAATGATATCCTCATTAGGCAGAATTGATCAGAGTAAGGTACGAACAGGAAAGTTAGAATCTGATGACTGGCCAAAACTCACGACTGCCGTCAACATGTTAAACAACCGGCCTCTTTTTATCGACGACACCGCTGGTATCAGCCCGAGCGAAATGCGTTCACGAGTTCGCAGAATCAGTCGAGAGCATGGCAAGCCTGCTCTGATCATGATTGATTACCTTCAATTGATGAAAATCAAAGGCTTTACCGAAGGCAGAACGGCCGAGATATCAGAGATATCGCGATCACTAAAAGGCATTGCAAAGGAGTTCGAATGTCCTGTAGTCGCACTATCACAGCTAAACCGTTCTCTTGAGCAACGACCTAACAAACGTCCGGTCAACTCTGACCTCAGGGAATCCGGAGCCATCGAGCAGGATGCCGACCTTATCCTGTTTATTTATCGTGATGAGGTTTATAACGAGGAAACGACGGATCAGGGTATTGCTGAAATCATCACCGGCAAGCAAAGAAACGGCCCGATTGGCACAGATCGCCTGGCGTTTATCGGCAAGTATACTCGTTTTGAAGACCTGTCTCCTGACTATACCGGGAACTTCCCGGATGAGTAGAGGAACACGTGCAGTTATAGACACCCAGGCACTGCGACACAACCTGGAGGTGATTAAAAATGCCGTCTCCGGATCAAAAATCTGGGCGGTGATAAAGGCAAACGCCTATGGCCACGGAGCAGTAACTGCTGCATTGGCACTGGATCAGGCAGATGGATTCGCCGTTGCAACGCTGGATGAAGCACTTGAACTTCGCGCTGCAGATATCGCCAAAGATATCTTATTATTGGAAGGCTGTATTGACGCCAACCAAATGATCAAGGCGTCAAAATACAACCTTCATGTCGTCATTCATCAGCCAGAGCAACTTCCCTGGTTAGATCAACTTCCTGTAGACCATAACGTCAATCTATGGGTAAAAATCGATACCGGAATGCACCGACTGGGCTTTGATCCGACATTCATTCGACACCAGATCCCTAAGATTCAACAACATCCTCGTGTTAAAAGCCTTGGATTATTAAGTCACTTTGCTTGTGCCGACGAACCTGGACACCCATTAAATAAAACCCAGCTTGACCAGTTTGCCCCGTTCAACACGCTGGAACTCCCTATTAGCCTGGCAAATTCGGCAGCCGTATTCAAAATTCCTGAAGCGCACAAACAATGGATCCGTCCTGGTATTGCGCTATATGGAGCCAGTCCTTTTTCAGATATTACAGCGGCAGAGCTAAACCTCAAACCCGTAATGACATTAAGGTCCCGGGTGATCGCCGAGCGAAAAGTAAAAATGGGTGAGTCCATTGGCTATGGCGCTTCCTGGATTGCTCCTTCTGACCGAAGAATAGCGACGATCGCGCTGGGCTATGGTGATGGCTATCCAAGACAAGCGCCGTCAGGCACCCCGACCTGGCTTGATGGTAAAATTGTGCCTTTAGTCGGCCGCATCTCAATGGATATGATTACTGTTGATGTGACAGATATTGCAGGTCCTGTGCTAAACAAAAACATTGAACTATGGGGTAATCACCTGCCTGTAGACCAGGTTGCCAAAAGCATCGGCACCATCGGATACGAACTTCTCACCCGTGTATCACCCAGAGTAAAGCGCATATGAAGGGTTATAGCATTCTATTTGATTGGGACGGCTGCCTTGCCAATACACTGCCTCAGTGGTACCTGGCCTTAAAGGAAACCTTCGAAGAACTGGGTTTGCAGGCAAAAGACACCGAATTATTACTCAGCATGCAAGATTGGGCACACTTGCCAAAATATGGCGTCACCGACATTCCAGAATTTGCCAATTGCCTGTATGCAAATTTCTATCGCCACCTGGATGACATCACGCTGAATCCAGGCGCCAATGAAATATTAATTCAATTACATGAAAGACAAGCCAAATTGGCGATCGTAACTTCCAGCCCACTGATGAAACTGGAACCGGTGATCAACCGACTTGGGATTTCTGGGTTATTTGAAACACTGATTACCAAAGATGATGTAACCAACTTAAAGCCTCACCCTGAACCATTACACCTGGCCATGAACCGGATGGGGGCCCAGGTAAATAGAGCACTCATGGTTGGAGATTCAGTAGTCGATGTACAGGCAGGAATATCAGCGAATATCAGGACTATTTGGTACCATCCTTCGCACAATGCAGAGTTTCATAATGCCAAGTTGGTCTCTGATCTGAGCCCGGATCATAAGATAGACCACTGGCAAAAAATAATGTCGCTTATATAAAGACCCATAAAAAAAGCCATCTAAACAAGATGGCTCAAAAAGGGGCACTATGTTCCCGACTGCTATGCTAAATAAAAAGGACAATCCAAATAACTTTAAATTGCTGATATCTAGTGTATAAAAAAACATGCAAAGATGTGTTTAGACCTTGTAAATGTTAGGTAAATCGAAAAGTTACAATTTACCCTCGGCTTAAAATGAGCCAAACCTAAGGAAACTATTATGCCTATTCAAAACTTTAATCGAATACTGTTAATTGATGACGACCTAAGCCTGGGACAGCTACTTCAGGAATATTTGGAAATTGAAGGTTTTGAATTAGAAACCGCGCACAATGGTGTGACCGGAATTCAACAATCAGATAAAAATTTCGACCTGATTCTGCTCGACGTCATGATGCCCGACATCAGTGGCTTTGACGTATTAAAACAAATTCGTCACAAGGGAAATAAAACACCCATATTAATGTTAACGGCCAAAGGCGATGAGATGGATCGTGTTCTTGGATTAGAGTTGGGTGCAGATGACTACCTGCCTAAACCCTATTCCCATCGGGAATTGGTGGCTAGAATACGTGCCCTTATTCGACGAGCCCATATAGATACAGATGGAACAAGCAAACATATTCATTTGGACATTAATGGTATTGAAATCGATACTGCTACGCATTCTGTAAAAGCTAATAACATTGAACTTGAATTAACCACGACAGAATTCAGAGTCTTACAGGCACTGATGCAAGAAGCGGGTAGTGTCATTGACAAAAACAACCTAAACATTGCGGCACTTGGCAGACCCATCGAGCTATACGATCGTTCAATTGATATGCATGTATCTAATCTCAGAAAAAAAATATCGACAGCCTCTAACGATAGCCAAAAAATTAAAACCATTCGCGGCGTCGGTTATTTATTTGTAAATAGTGACTCTTAATGAGTTTAAGCTTATTTTTATCGAGAATTAATCCCTGGCACTCGTTGTTTGGCAAGATTTTTCTTTGGTTCTGGCTGACATCAATAATTATTATTGGTATTACGACGGTGGTGGTCAAGACGATCAATCAGCCCTACCAACTAAACCAGCCAACAGATGGCCAAATGGTTGTACTGGTAAATCAGGCACGCCGAATTACCAAGCTCTATGACGTTATGGGTGAAGAAGCCTTGTCTCAGCTTCATTTTATTAATGAACGAGAGCGAACCCAGCTTTACCTTGTTGATGAAGACCTTCGCATCATTGGAACTCCCCGTCCTCCTCGTGGGGTATTCCCGTTGCTGTCTGCCATGCTGGACCAGACACAACCGACTCTTGGATTTTGGCGCCGCGAGGTTTGGCTGGGCCCGATTAAATTACTGCTTGGCGATCAATATTATTATTTACTCCTTAGAGGAATACCAGACAGCTCTCAGGTTCAACTTGACCGATTCTACAATGAAAGCCTGATTCTAGCGGTTGCATTATTAATGAGTGGCTTATTTAGTGCATTTCTTGCCTGGTCATTCTCAAGCCCCTTAAAGCAGTTTAGACGGGCTGCGCAGCAATTTGCCAAAGGTAACCTCTCATCAAGAGTGGGTATCAAAATGTCCAGGCGCTTTGATGAGTTCGGCACCCTTGGACGTGATTTCGATTATATGGCAGATCGACTCGAAAAGTTGGTGAACGCTCAACAACGCCTACTGGGAAATGTCAGCCATGAGCTCCGTTCTCCAATCACTCGAATTCAGGTTGCACTGGGTATTGCCTATCAAAAATCCGGACCTGAGGCAGAAAGTATTTTAACCCGGATAGAACGAGAGTCCGAAAAACTGGAGCAAATGATTGCACAGGTATTAAGACTTTCTCGCTTGGAAAATCAACTACAAGACCTTCAAAAGACCAATATCAATCTAAATTCACTTCTTGAGCAACTTGTCGATGATGCAAATTTCGAAGCCAGTGCCAGCAACAAAGGGGTAATACTGAACGCCCCCAATCAGAATCTGGTCTGTGGTGAAGCTAACTTACTGCACAGTGCCATAGAAAACGTTGTTCGGAACGGCATTCGGTACACCAAAGAATCAACTCAGGTAGAAGTATCCACTCGCAGCCTAACCATAGGTTCATGCGACAAACTTGAAATAGTGGTTCGCGACTATGGTCCCGGGGCTACTGAAGAAACATTGGAACATCTGTTTGAACCTTTTTATCGTGCCGTGGAAAACACCTCGGACGGAGGGGCAGGTCTTGGCTTATCTATCGCAAAACAGGTTATTACTCGTCACGGCGGTACCATTAATGCTCGTAATCATATTGGCGGCGGTCTGGAAGTTGTCATCCATCTTGACGCCTGTCACTTTGATCCAAAATCAGTGATAAGCGATAAGCGTGAACCTGAAAATGACCAGCCAACAAAAGATGATCACGATGAAACTTGAAACTGAGAACCTATTGTTACTATCTCCGGATCAAGATATGACAATGGATGTGTTGAAGCTACACAACACCAACAAGCAACACTTTAGTCTAGGCTCGCCTAAAAATGTTCTGGAGCAAACCTCACCATTGTTTTGGAAGAATAAACTGTCCGCAGAGAAATTATTATTTACGAAAGACATGCAATACAACTTCTATGGCCGCTTGAAAGACAACAACCAACTTATCTGTCATATACAGGTATCTAACATGGTCCGGGGGGTCTTCCAGGCCGCTCACCTTGGCTATAAGATCGATAAACAGTTTCAGGGAAAAAGCCTTATGTTTGAGGCTTTAGAATGCATTATTGCTTATCTATTTGACGATCTTAATTTTCATAGATTAATGGCCAATTACCAACCCTCTAACCAACGTAGTGGTTTTTTACTGGAACGACTGGGGTTTCATGAAGAAGGTTTTGCCAAGGATTACCTATATTTAGATGGCGCATGGAGAGACCATATACTGACGTCAAAAACCAATAAAAATTTTGATACCAGCGAGTTTCAAACAAAGCCATGACACCGGCAATTGAAATACTCAAAAAACAAGCTATTAACTACCAGGTTCATAAATATCAGGGTAAGGATCAGGGTGAAGGCTATGGACTTGCTGCGGCAAATGCCTTGCAAGTGAACCCGGACCATCTATTCAAAACCCTGGTTATTTCGACTGAAACCAACTCCAGCACGCTGGCTATCGCTATGATTCCCGTCTCAAACCAGTTATCACTCAAAGCAGTTGCTAACATGTTAGGGTGGAAAAAAGCGGTCATGGCCAGTCAGCCAAAAGCACAAAGCGCAACCGGCTACATCCTGGGTGGTATTAGTCCTTTAGGTCAAAAAACACCGCTACCTATGGTAATCGACCAATCCTGCCATCAACTTGAAACTATTTATGTCAGTGCGGGTCGGCGGGGCATGCAGATATCACTGGCAACCTTAGATTTAATAGCCTTGGTTAATGCAGTCTCAGCAAGGATTACCGTTGAATAAATCATTAATCACTCAGGTGGCGACTTACATTTTATATTTTTCAGATTAAATCCTATGAAATAAATGGTAGAACGCCACTTTTGTGATACGGTTTCAACAACCACTTAAAAATAACAACACTTAAAAAGAGCATTTACTTATGAAACCAATTTCCTTTTTGATAGCCATTATCACTGCCAGCCTATTCCAGTTTGCACAGGCGGCTGAGTCAACACCTTTTGGTCAATGGGAAACCATTGATGATGTCACCGGAAAAGCCAAGAGTATCGTGAACATTTGGCAAGAAGGCGATGAACTTAAGGGACAAATAATCACGATCCTGGATCCAGCCAAAAAAGATAAACTATGCACAAAATGTTCTGGTTCAAAAAAGAACAAGCCCGTTGAAGGCATGGTATTTATTTGGGGATTAGAAAAAGATGGTGACCGTTGGACAGGTGGCCGGATTTTAGATCCTGACAATGGCAAAGAATATAAAGCAAATATCACGGTTATAAACGATGGTCAAAACCTTGAAGTCAGAGGTTATATTGGCTTTGCTTTAATCGGTAGATCACAAATTTGGAATCGCGTGCAGTAAGTTCAAAGCATCACTGTAGATGGGCCCATGTGTTGAATCATTAACACATGGGTCCAACAATGTACCAAACTTAAAAGTAGTTACCATCCTGGGTCGTGGTATTCATAACTGAAAACGTCTTTACCCCGTCCTCAGTTGCCAGCATCAATACATCTGCAGGCCTACTGGCAAACAATCCATTGGTCACAACACCCACGATGCCATTTAGCTTGGCTTCGAAAGCTGCAGGGTCTAATATTTCCAAGCCATGAACATCAATAATCTGATTGCCATTATCTGTTACCACGCCTTCACGCCATACCGGATTTCCACCCAGAGCAACAAGTTCCCGGGCAACATAACTTCGGGCCATTGGAATAACTTCCACAGGTAAAGGAAATGCCCCTAAAACATCAACATCTTTACTGGCATCAGCAATACAAATAAATTTTTTGGCAACGGCCGCTACAATTTTCTCTCGCGTCAATGCTGCACCACCGCCCTTAATAAGATTTAACTTTTTATCAGCCTCATCAGCACCATCAACATAGACTTCTATCTCTGTCACTGAATTCAAATCAAAAACTTCAATACCAACTTTTTTCAACTGCTCTGCCGAGACTTCAGAACTCGCAACCGCGCCCAGGAAACGGTCTTTATGAGCAGCCAATGCATCGATAAATTTTGAGGCAGTGCTGCCTGTTCCGATACCAATAATAGTATCTGCATGCAAATCCGATAAAATTTCTTCGAGCGCGGCTTCTGCAACAGCTTGCTTTAGTTGATCTTGATTCATTGTCGCTTTCCTGTGATATTTCAATCTTCTCATTATAAGCTAAAAATTGACTGAAATAGAAAATGCATCTGTTACCTTTAAATTTTTTAGGTAAACTGTGGCATACAAATTTAATCTACCATCTGAGTTAATATGTCTAATAATCTGGTAAAAAACATCCTGAACGCCAAGGTTTACGGTGCTGCTATAGTGACTCCCCTGGATTTTGCAAAAAATTTATCCAGCCGACTTAACAACCAGATTTGGATTAAACGCGAAGACTTACAGCCCGTATTCTCTTTTAAAATCCGTGGGGCCTACAATCTTATGGCCCAGCTGACTGAATCTCAGAAAAAACAAGGTGTGATTTGTGCGTCTGCCGGCAACCACGCGCAAGGCCTCGCTGAATCCGCTCGATTAATGGGCGTAAAGGCAACCATCGTTATGCCCAACACCACCCCTGAAATTAAAGTATCAGCGGTTCGCAGTAAGGGTGCCAAAGTGATACTACATGGCGATGCCTATGATAATGCGCTTGAACACTCGTTAGAGCTCACAAAACAACAAGGCTTCACCTATGTTCATCCCTATGACGACCCCTATGTTATGGCTGGTCAGGGCACGGTTGCCATGGAGCTGCTTAACCAAATTGAAACAGTGGATGCGGTATTTATACCCGTTGGCGGTGGTGGCCTTATTAGCGGCATGGCCGCTTACATAAAATACCTTCGTCCTGAAATAAAGGTCATAGGCGTTGAGTACGAAGAATCAGCGTGTCTGGCCGCTGCACTGAAAGCCGGGAAACCTGTCAGATTAGAACAGGTAGGTATTTTTGCCGATGGCGTCGCTGTCGCCCAAATTGGTGACAACCCCTGGGAGATTTGCAAAGATCATGTTGATGAAGTGGTCACGGTCAATGCTGACGAAATTTGTGCTGCCATTAAAGACGTTTTTGATGACACGAGATCCGTTGCCGAACCAGCAGGGGCATTAAGCATTGCAGGAATGAAGAAATTTATTGAATCCAATGATCTGAGTAATCAGAATTTGGTGACAGTTTGTTCAGGCGCTAACGTGAACTTCGATCGTTTACGGCATGTCGCCGAACGTGCCGAAATAGGTGAACACCGAGAAGCTGTTATAGCCGTCACTATTCCGGAAAAACCCGGTAGCTATCAGCACTTTATCAACGTCATTGGTCGTAGAGCCATTACAGAGTTTAACTATAGGTACGCAGATGAAAAGGAAGCCAGAATATTTGTCGGCATTCAAATCAGTGGTAATGATGACCGATTCGCACTAGTCAAACAGCTTGAAGAAGAAGGCTATGCCGTGCTGGATTTGACTGAAGATGACCTGGCTAAGTCCCACATTCGTCACATGGTCGGCGGCCACAGTGATGCAGTAAATAACGAAGTCATTTATCGCTTTGAGTTTCCTGAGCGACCCGGAGCCTTATTAAATTTCTTACGAAAACTCGGCAAGAACTTCAACATCTCGTTGTTTCATTATCGTAACCATGGGGCCGCTTATGGACGAGTACTCTGTGGCATGCAGGTGAAACCTGAAGACCAGTCTAAATTCTCGGCGACACTTAACGATTTGGGTTACCCCTATTGGAACGAGACAGAAAACCCTGCTTATAAACTCTTTCTGGGATAGCATTCCAATCATTAAAATGCCATGACGATATGATTCGCTATGGCATTACGACTACAACTCGCTCAATGCGATATCTGCATTAAGGCTAACCAGAGTAATCAGGTGTCACCTAAATCATCTTGATCTGGTTTATTACCAATCCAGGTTCACATCTAACCCTGGTGCTGTAAACCATCGACTGCGCGGGTAAACCTTCTTTTTAGTCAACACCATATCTCTGTATTCAGCAATAACTGAAGACCTAACATTCTGGATCATTGTCTTCAGTGGTAAGGCATAAAAAGATGACATAGGAACTCAATAATTTCGTTATTAACGACCAGGATATTGATATGATACTACCACGTCCCAACTCACAACCTTGAGAGCCCTCATTGACTCGTATTCCCCTGACCTTTAACAAAAAAGTTAACGCCCTAAAAAAAGCTCCGATCTTTTCAGGGCTGGATACACAAAACCTGATTAAAACAGCGGAAAACTGCAAACAAGTCGATCTACAACGTTCAGATATTTTGTTTCAGCGTGGTGATGAGTCAAGAGGGGTCTATTTGGTCATGTCGGGCCAGATCAAACTGGCACTCCTATCCGATCAGGGTGATGAAAAAGTGATCGAAATTATTGCATCCGGGATGACTTTTGGAGAAGCGGTCGTGCTAATCAATAAACCTTATCCCGCGTATGCTATGGCGTTGATGAGCACTGAACTGCTTTATATTCCCAAAGACATCATTTTGTCCATGGTACATAATGAACCAGGCTTTGCTTTAAGCATGTTATCTGGTGTCAGTCGTCGTTTGCATGGGGTTATGAAAGACCTGGAAATGGTGACTCTGCACTCATCTATTCAACGGGTTATTGGTTACCTGTTGAGCTGTATTCCTGAAGATACTCAAACAAACTCCATGCAGTTTAAGCTACCGGCATCCAAGGGTATTATTGCATCAAAGCTAAACCTGACTCCTGAGACATTCTCTCGTGCGCTACATAATCTTCACCGTGAAAGCCTGATCGAAATAAATGGAAAATACATCACTATCTGTGATCTGAACGCATTAAAATCCTATGGACATTCTGAGCTACAAACCGAAGGTGACTAAAATTTTTATCAATGTCAGCGTCCAGGCTCTGTTATATTAACCTCAAGTCAATAAAAACCCCTCTAGTTTAAAGTAACTCAACATTGCCTGCGGAGAACTTACAAATATGTTTAAATTTACACTTCACAACAGCACTCGCGTTCACTTTGGCGAAGGCCAAATCGCTAAAATTAGCAGTGAGATACCTGATAACGCCCGCGTATTGGTAACCTATGGTGGCGGATCCATTAAGTCCAATGGCGTATTTCAACAAGTCAGTGATGCATTGAAAGATGTTCAGTGGTTTGAATTCGGCGGCATAGAGCCTAATCCACAGTACGACACCTTAATTAAAGCACTGGAAATCATCAAAGCCGAAAAGATTGACTACTTGTTGGCTGTTGGGGGAGGCTCTGTCGCTGATGGCACTAAGTTTATAGCCGCTGCCGCTCGTTTCGAGGGAGAAGATCCCTGGGACATTATATCAAAGCGCCATCCCATTACCTCAGCACTCCCTATTGGTGTTGTATTAACTTTGCCGGCTACAGGTTCTGAAACAAACCCGGCTGCCGTTGTAACCCGTGATGGCAACAAGTTATCTTTTGCTCATACACTCGTTAGGCCTACCTTCGCTGTCCTGGATCCTTCTGTTACCCTGACGTTAAACGACCGGCAAATTGGCAACGGTGTTGTTGATGCCTTTGTCCATATAACAGAACAATATTTAACCTACCCGGTCAATGCCAAGGTTCAAGACCGTCTTGCTGAAGGTCTGTTACTGACACTCATTGAGGAAGGACCGAAGGCATTAACACCTGCGACCAAAGACGACCTTGAAGTTCGTGCCAATATTATGTGGTCTGCAACCGTGGCATTAAATGGACAGATAGGTGCCGGTGTCCCTCAAGATTGGGCGACTCACATGATAGGCCATGAAATAACCGCCTTACACGGTATTGATCATGCGCGAACGTTAGCCATTGTCTTGCCTGCGCTGCTCAAGCATCAAAAACAACAAAAAGAGCAAAAACTGCTTCAGTTCGCTGAACGGGTTTGGGGGCTTACTGACAGCATGGATAGTGATGAAAAAATTAATTTGGCCATCGACAAAACCGACCAATTCTTCCGTGACATGGGCATGCCCACTCGATTGTCTGATATTAATCTAGCCGCAAGTGATATTGACGCTCTGGTATCTATGCTGGAAAAACATGACATGTTAAAGCTGGGAGAACAGCAGGATATTACTTTAGCTGCAAGCCGTAAAATTCTGGAACTAGCCTTAAAATAAAACCGGTCTAATGTGTCATCGGGACTCGCTTTCTCATCCCGATGGCATTTAATATCATTGATAACTCAGTGGCTGCCCGAGAGACCGCCAGGAGTTGTAGCCTCCGGTCAAATCAATCACCTTTTCATAACCCATCTTAACCAGTCCAACCGCTGTTTTGTAGCTCATAGCGCCGCTACGACAATAAATAACAATGGTCGATTTACGGTCAGGAAATAGCTGGACGATTCTCTCTAAATCATAATAAGCAATATTAGCGTCAGTACCCGGTATTTCGCCATTGTATGGCACATGGACATTCACCAATGGAAAATCTTTCTGATCGATAATCTTCGCTAACTGATTCGCGGTTAGTTGGCTGTACCCCAGTGGGTTTTTCGGCAGATCATCCAGGGTCCCACCCATAGCTATGACACTAATAAACAGTAAACTCTGTGCAATCATTAATTTTATTTTCACAATAAAACACTCTAAATAGTATTAATCTAAACGATTTACAGAACGAATCAACGCCTTCTGATCGAAGGAGACTTATTACAACAAACAGGGTTATAACGCGCATTATCGTAGATATTTTTGTCGACAAAACGATAGTAACCTATGCGATATCTTTGCCACCTGGATTTTACCACTGACACCTCAGTCATCTCTAACATCCCCAATATTTGAGCGATATTTATCACCGATGCATCATAAGTAACATCCATTCGATGTTTTGACTCCAGATACTCAATACTTTTAACACCTGTTTGCTGTTGAAGACTAACCTGTGCCTTATTGAGATTTTCGATCGGGGTCGATAATGACATCGATAGTTTTCGAACCACAACAAATACTGATTCAGTCATTAGTCGTTCTACCCGTCAAAGTTTTCAACAATGGCCATCTGGTGTCCTTCACCTGATGGCAGGTCAATAGTATTGATAACTTCCATAGTTTGCTGATCTATCACCCAAATCAACGGTTCTGTTCGACTTGAAACATACACCTTACCTGTACCGGTAATCGTATTCAAATGATAGGGATTCGGACTCAAACTCAGTCTTGCTTGTTTTCCGGAAACTATATTAAACGAGACTAACTCTTCAGTATCCCGGCTAGCAATAAACAAGACTAAACCATCATCACTAATGTCCAGACCATGTAAGTTTTTTCCAATGGTAAATTCTTTGCGGGGATCATCGTTATCCAGCGAAATTTCAGACAAGAGTCCCAGCCTGGGGCTGACAACATATAGGGTGGAATTATCCTTCGACAACACCATATGTTCCGGCATCATACCAGCGTCTATTGTTCGAACTATAGACCAGTCAGCAGTATCGATTTCCTGAATAGTTCCAGCGGTGCTATTGCTTACAAAAGCCCTGTTACCATCTTTCGTTATGACCACATAATAGGGTCCGGGATCCGTATTGATATTTGCAACAACCTGGAAAGTTAAGACATCCATGACACTAACCACACCCTCCATAGGGTGCGTCGACAATACATAGCGGTCATCTGGCGTCATGGTCTGGTGATGACTCCAGCCATTTACGGGTAATTGATGCATGACATGTCCATGAAAGACGTGAACAAGAGCCAGTGAGCTATTAAAGAATTTTCCTTTGATATTATAGGACTCGTTCTGGTTCAGGTTCCCGGCAAACAAATACTCACCATCAGCCGTAGCCGCCAAACCATGAGGGTTGCTCACAAAACCAAAGTCCATTTCAATCTGATCTGTTGCTGCATCAACCTGAATAACCGTGTTGCCTGATCCCAATGGAATAAAGACTTTGGTTTCAGCAAACGATTGCGAAGGTAACACAATAGATAAAACCATAGTCAATAACAGCAAAACCATTGTTTTAATGCTTTTCATAACCCACTCCATTCATCTGTTGCACTTCTCGAATAAAAGCCAGGATATTAGACAGATCGGAGAATCCAACATGCTTTTGGGGCGCCATATTGCCATAAGGCCAATGATGTTGCTGAACACCTTTAGTGACGGCTCTGGAAAACGACGCATTATTATGATGACCCGGATTGTAAATATTATGAATCAGTGGTGGGCCAACCCGAGTACCCGAGCCATTTTCTCCATGACAAACGGCACAATTAACGTTAAAAACCTGTTGCCCTGTTTGAGCGCGTTGACTCAAGGGTTTAAGCGTCACGTTTACATGACCCTTAAAGTCATTAGCCAGTGATTTTGTTGCAGACCAGGAAAACAACGCCAGCACAATGCTGACCCACAGTATTTTTGTATTCATTTGATTATCCAGTTGGTAATGATTAGCTCATAAATTTCATTCAATACAGTCCTGCTGAAAGACCCTTGCCTACACAACAGAATCTAGATGAACCTTTTAAGTTTTGGCGTTATCAACTGGATGAAATGGGAGGGTGGTAGATAAGATATTGGATACCATGAATGACATGATGAACTTCTGAAATAACGAGATAGGCTTGGGTAATGGACTCTTGTTGTTCTGCGCTTCGCAGCATATAACTGAAATCAACACAGGGCGTTGCACATTTCACACAGTCAACCGAAGCATCCATTTGACTGCAATCATCCATGTCCTGCATGACTTGAGTACATTCTGTAGCCAGATTACCACCCATAACCTCACCATAGGCAAGCGTATTACTGCCGCTTACCAATAAGAGTATTATGAATAGAAAACGCCTGACCACACCAAGTTACCTTTAAAATGAAGAGATATTAGCGTTATATCCTTAATTTATTAAAAATACAATGCTGAACCTTTGCTTTTTCGAACCACTGACATCCAACCAGGTATATATTTGTATTTGCTGTATAGACTCGGACTTTTCTGCACCCAATATTAAAATTATTTGGCAGGTATTCTCATAAATTCTTAACAGCTAAGAGGCTTTCCGCGCTCATAGAAGTCTGTTTGACGGAAGTCTCGATAGCCTGCAAAGGCGACCTAGGAGCCTGTCAGCTTTATTGAGTCGCCTAACAAAGTCCACTTTGCATTTCAATCCGGCTGTTTAGTGTTTCACTAACGTTCAAAAACTATCGTCAGCTAAAGCAGACTCTTACCCATTATGGCTGTGTTGAAAGGGATCGGGTAAGGCTTCAATTGAACCATGTAGGAGCTGATTCATCAGCGAATGTTTTCTATGCGTTGGTAAACATTTACACCCATTCGCCTGAAAGCAGGTTTGTCTTACATTCACGATAGTATGCATCAGTGATGAGTAACTATCCATTCAGTATAGAGGTAAAAATAACGCGCTACTCGGGTTTTCTGGCAATAATAAATACTGTATTGCCGCTATTTACTTGCCAACAGGTGTCTAGAATAAAACCTGTTTTTATCAGAGTTTCTTCTAATTCTTTCTGTTTAAAGAAACTGAGCTCAGGCATCAGCCCCAACATCTTTCCCAGGGGAGCGACCATTCTTAAGAACCTTGATTGGTCTGCAAGACAAGGGGTGTTGGATATAAAATATCCGCCGGGTTTGATGATTTGATATACCTGTTGAATACTGTCTTTGTAGTTCGGCAATAGGTGCAACACACTTAGGCCTAACACCATATTCTTGCTTTCATTTGCAAGATTCAGTGAATCCAAAGTGCTTTGTTCAAAGGAGATATTTTCAATACCGGCATTAGAAGCACGTTCTTTAGCGATATCCAGCATCCTGGATGACACATCGATGGCATGAATATGATTGACCAGGGGTGCATGATAAAGTGCGGTAGATCCTGTGCCACATCCAAACTCCAACACCTCAAAATCAGGGGCCAATAGCACCTGCGTCATCTGAATTTTTTTCTGATAGGAAGCTTCATCTGAGATGGGCTGCTTTGAATAGCTGGGTGCTATTTTATCCCAAAAGCGGGCTTCACTGTTCATATGGTCTCCAAGTAGGTCGATTATTTTTTTTAAAGATTAGCCTTTAAAAGTAATGAAACTTTCTGGCGATTTGAATGACCAACAAAGACAACAGTGTATAACCGGCACTGAACAGTGCAATCTGATTCATACTCACGGACTGGTCAATTAGCCATCCAAAGAAAGCCGGTGACAGTGCAGTGGCAACAATCATGATGAACCCGGCCATGGATCGGATAGCTCCCAGATGTTTAGTACCATACATTTCAGGCCAGATCGCGTTGCCAAAGGTCCCGCCCATGCCGGCAGTTAGTCCAGCCAACAACAAATAGATCACCAGGTTTTCAGTGCCATTACCCATTGAAAATATGAGTAAGCCGAAGATAAGTGGTAGTGCTGACCAACCATATAACTTACGCGAAGAGAATTTGTCGATTAGGCCACCGGCAATTAGATTGCCTGCAATCTGGGTGATTGAAAAAGCAATGAGTCCTGTCGCCATAAGCGCCAGGGGTAAAAAGAACACCAGTAAGAATATCGCCGAAGATATCCAGGTTTCTCGCCAACCGATAAAACCGATCAACCAAACCGTCAAAATTGGCAGCACAGATTGACCGACGGGAAAGCCCGATTCAGTGACAGAGATTGCTTTACCCCGGTTGGCATCAAAATAACGACCTGTTGCCGTCATAGCCGTGTGCGTCATAAAACCCTGACCAAAAAGACGAAGCAGGTAGAAACTCAAAATAAGACCGATCCAGTGCGTGGACAATCCCATCATTAAACAGGAAATCGCCAATAACGAGATGACCACAACCACAATCTTCTTAAGGTCATATCGATCGACCACACTGCCGAGCCACAATATCGTGAAGCCGCTAGCGAGTGTCGCTACACTATAGTAGCCACCAAACTGTCCACTGGTTAATCCATAAAATGATCGAATCTCACCACCAAACAATGAAATATAGAACGTTTGTCCAAATGAAGAAAATCCAGTCATCAAGATAGTCAGCAGCAAAAAACGAAAGTTGGTCAGAATAAAAATAAAGTAGGTCAAACGGATGTCCTGTTAGGTAATAGAGTCAAAATCAAACGACAATATCTGTATTATGAACAACGAACAACGGCATTCTATAACGAGTTTTAGTTTCTTAATAAAATCTGTTGGCTTTACTTTCTCTTGATCGACCGCCCCGGTGGCTCAACAGTGGGATCATCAGGCCACCTGTGTTTTGGATACTGTCCTTTCATGTCTTTACAGACATCAACATAGGATGTCTGCCAAAAACCTTTAAGGTCACTGGTGATCTGAATCGGTCGCCTTGCCGGAGACAATAACTCAACGATTAAAGGCATCTGGCCCCAGGCAATTTTAGGGGTTTCGGCCACACCGAATAATTCCTGCAAAATGACGGAAATAACCGGCCCCTGATCTGGTCGATATTCCACTCTGCAATTATTACCCGATGGCAATCGATAATTCACAGGGGCTTGCAGCTCCAAATCTTGTTGTTGCTGCCAATCCAGCAAATTAGTAAGCGCTGACTTCAGATCTATTTGTGCAGGAGAACGAGCCCCTGCCATATAGGGTAACAGCCAGACATGGGATTTTTCGCATAGTGAGTGCTCACTTAGATCTGGCCAGTTTTCATTAAAACCTGACAGCCAACGGGCTCTTGCCAACCAGGAGTTGAGTGTTTTTGTCCAGGGTAAAATGGATAGATCACTGCTCACGACAGCATCTAAAATTGCTTGAGATACCAGGGTAGTCTCGGGATTTGATAACCGCTTAACATCGACTGTGATTGCACCCAATTTGCTTACCTGTTCGGCAACAAGTCGGTTATTGTCGGTATCCCAAATTACGTTGTCAGAGGTCTCTAATTGAGCGGAGAAATCTGTATTCAAAAAGGCGTTATCCAGAGGAGCATAGGCATACACCAGGCTTTCACGCTGATCACCATCAAGGTCGGCTGCCACAATCCAGGGCTCCGCCGGCGATAGGCGACTCTGCTTTAAAACAGCGCCCTTACCATTTCTTAACAAGTATTTAGAATCGGAGTTTGATCGCAACCGGCCAACTCGATCAGGATACGCCTGGGCTAATAATCTGCCTGCGGCTATCTGCAACTCTGATTCCGAAATAGACTTGGGTGTTGAATCTGTTGATATCATGACTTGTGACAGCAAGCGCTTACTTTCTGACAGTGCATTATTAAGGCGTGATTGATTCACCGGGTAGGCTGACAGTGCCGATTGACCGTTTTGCCGATAGCCTTGAAGCACTAACAACCGATCAACCAAAGAGCGATGGTGTTTAGACTCAAAAATATCTTTTTCAGATAACAAAACAGCAAGGTCTACAGCCATAGGTAATAGATGCCAGTGCTCCGCCTGAATGATCATATGTGCGAGGCGGGGTTGTAGTGGCATCTTTAAGGCCTGCTGACCACCAGGGGTGACCCTAAGATCATCATCAAGTAAATCTAACTGCTTCAAAATGTCTCGTGCCTGAGCAAGATGTGATTCGGGTGGCCGAGTCACCCACTTCAATTCATCCAAATCTGTGATATTCCAGCTCGCCAGTTCCAAAGCCAATGATGACAAGTCGGCAATCAAAATATCTTCAGCCGGATGTTCAACAAGTTGCTGATGTTGCTCAGAGCTCCACATGTGAAAACACACACCTTCAGATACACGACCTGCCCTCCCCCTTCTTTGCACCGCCGAAGCCAGGCTGATTTGTTCAGTTACTAATCGAGTCATACCACTAGGGGCATTAAAACGAGCAGTGCGCTGCAAGCCACTATCCACAACAATCTGCACCCCCTCAATGGTCAGACTGGTTTCGGCAATATTAGTGGCTAACACAATTTTTCGGGAACCTTTTTCAGACGGCCGTATCGCAAGATCCTGATCCTTTGCTGGCAAGGCGCCATATAAAGGATAAATAGCAATATCATCAGAAAGTCCGGCTCCCAGTAATATTCCTTTCAGCCTAAGAATCTCACCCACTCCGGGTAAAAACACCAGTACGTCACCCGGGTTATCCTTAACAGCTCTTGTCACCGTGCTACAGATCTCATCTAACAACCGGTACTTATCAGGCCTGGGCTGATAAAAACTCTTAACCGGAAAACTGCGTCCTTCACATTGAATAATCGACGCTGTGGGTAATATCCTCGATAGCAGTTTGGTATCCAGAGTAGCGGACATAACCAGTAATTTAAGATCATCACGGAGTATTTCCTGAACATAAAGAGACAATGAAAATGCCAAATCATTTTGCAGTGAACGCTCATGAAACTCATCAAAAATTACTAGACTGGTTCCTTCCAGCTCCGGATCATTCTGGAGTCGCCGAAGAAGCACGCCTTCAGTGACTATTTCCAGCCGTGTTGCTGCAGATACCCGTGTATCATTTTTAACGCGATAACCGACTGTTTCACCCACCTTTTCACCTAACAAGCTTGCCAGATATCGCGCAATGGATCGAGCAGCTAATCGTCGGGGCTCCAACAGGGTAATGCGACCATGAAATACACCACTCTGTAACAAATGAAGCGGTACACGCGTTGATTTACCTGCACCCGGCTCGGCCTGTAATATCAGCTGATTGGATTCAGACAGTGCTGATGTTATGTCAGCTAAATAAACATCGATGGGCAGTGAATCAGTCAATGTGAGATCCTTGCACAACAAGCATGTACGAGCAGGTTTAATATAGGTTTCATCTGTACAAAAATTCCATAGGACGTAAAATATCCAAAGCTGTTTATTTAAGGAGTGTAAATGCGTCACACGTAAACTTCGATAACAATTACTCTGAGATTAGAAATTCATAGGATTCTGGAGAGCACCGAGTCATCTTGTAACACCCGGTTATTGATGAAGCAAAACTAAGTTCCAAAGATAATTGGTTCATCTCCTTCTTGCCAAACAGGATATTTTTTCATCGCGATAGCAAACAACTCATGCGACAGAAAGTATTCTAACCATTGTTGCAAGTGCGGCATGGCTAATTGATCAAACCAGGGCTTGTCTACAAAGGCAAACTGCCTAACGAACGGAAAAATTGCCACATCAGCCAGGGTGACTGAATCAGAAACCAAAAAGCGATGCATAGACAACTTAGGTTCTAATTTATTCAGAAAGACCAGACCCCGCTCTCTAAAACTTTCTGCAGATTGCTCCGGGTATCGATCGGCATACTTATACTGGTCTAGTGCCTGCTTAAATGAGCCATCATTTTCTAATATCAGACGTTTTACTGCGGTCTCATCAATATCCAACCAATGCTGAGGGTCGTGGTTTTTTAATGCCCAAATCATAATATCAAAGCTTTCGTCAATGACATGATTTTGCTCGGTAACTAACACAGGTACAGTACCCTTGTGTGAATGTCTCAACATCGACTCGGGTTTGTCTTTTAACAGGATCTCTCTTAATTCAACCTGGGTTCCGGATACCAAAATTGCCAAACGAGCCCGCATGGCATAGGGACATCTTCGAAAACTATATAGAGTGGATAATTTTTTCATATAAAGCATGATCCTGTTTGAACTGTATTATTACCATCTGGCGGACATTTAAGCAGGTTTTCAAGCCTGACACATTAGTCAGTACATTCTTTATACCCATATCTCTGATGAATATCGATCCTGATTCACACTCAATTTAAACTGTCATTAATCACAAATAACCGTAAACTGCACAGCTAATCACAACTCGTCAAAGTCTGTTATGACCTCAAATACTACCTCTACCCCTTATCTGGAAGGCAGCATACGCCACCACTTGTTTCGTATGACGGCATCTGGAGGAATAGGGCTCCTTGCCTTGTTCGCCGTTGAGCTTGCAGACTTATTTTTTATTAGCTTGTTAGGTGAACAGGAACTAGCTGCTGCAGTTGGCTTTGCCGGGGCTGTAATGTTTTTCACCCAAGCAATGAGTATCGGCTTATCTATCGCCGTAGGTGCTACCGTTTCTAAAACATTAGGCCATGGCAATGTGAAGCTGGCAAGCCGCTTAATCACCAGTAGTCTGGTTTTGATCATACTTTCAGCTGGCAGTGTAACCCTGGGAGTATGGCTACTGAAAGATATGATTCTGCAATCTTTGGGGGCTCAGGGACGTACTTTGGAAATGGCAAACATGTATTTAGGAATCATTTTGCCCTGGCTTCCTTTATTGTCAATTGGTACCGCGGGTGGCGGCGTCATGCGGGCTAAGGGAGACGCCAAAGGTGCACTTTGGGTCACGTTAAGTGGCGCCATCGTGAATGCAATACTGGACCCTATTCTCATATTTGGTTTGGGTTGGGGACTCAAAGGGGCAGCCATTGCGACAGTCATCAGTCGAGTGACTATTTTTGCCTATGCCGTTCATAAGGTTGTCTGGGTTTACAAGATGATTGAGCTGCCCAATTTTAGGGAGCTTCGTAGCGATATTATTGAATTAAACCGTATTGCGATACCATCGGTATTAACTAATTTGGCAACACCCATCGGCATTGCTTATGTTACTTACATGATGGCCCAGTACGGAGACTCAGCCGTGGCGGCCAACGCCATCATTTCCAGATTACAAATGGTCGCATTCGTCGGGTTATTTGCTTTATCCAGTGTCGTTGGTCCTATTGCCGGTCAAAACTGGGGAGCTGGTGCCTATGATCGAGTTCATGAAACCCTGTCTGAATCCGTTCGTTTTATCGTCATATATTGCTTGCTAGTGGCATCGGTATTAGCCCTATTAACCACGCCAATTGTCTATGCATTTCAAGCCAGCGAACAGGCTGCAGGACTCATTAAATTATTCACTTATGGGCTCAGTCTGGCTTATATCTTTCATGGTATAACCTTCGCTACCAATGCTCTTTTCAACAATCTGGGGGCACCCAAAACTTCAACTATTTTAAATATTGCCAAGGCAACCATTTTTACGGTGCCCTTCGTTTGGTTGGGCGCAGAACTTGGCAACGCACCTGGAATATTGATTGGCCAAGCCTCTGGTGTCGTTATCATTGGTCTGGCAGGGTGGTATTGGTGTCGACGCTGGATTACTATTTTGGCATTGGAAAAGTCACCCGAATCATAAAAGTCTTTCCAGGTCGCCTTATATTTTTCAGGGCGATATTCCGTCATTCATATATAGAGAGCCTGTTATGTCAGCAGTAATCATATCCAGTACGATTAAATTCATATTCTTATTTATTCCATTTTTTGTGGTCACGATGTTTTTAGCACTAACATCGAGTTTTTCAGATGCTGAAAAACGCAGTGTGGCATTCCGGGCAACCCTGTCATCATTCATTATTTGCATTGTGTTATTTTTTGCAGGCCCAAGCCTATTCGAAGTGATTGGCATAACACTTGATTCGTTTCGGGTTGGCGCTGGTGCTCTGTTATTTTTGACCGCTGTCAGTCTGGTAAATAACGGCGTAAAGATTCATGCCAAAGGGTTACCTGATGAAGATCGTGACGATGTTGCTGTCGTACCGTTAGCCATGCCTATTATTGTCGGTCCGGCAACAATCGGTACCGTTTTGGTTATGGGCGCTGAACTAACAACCCGAAATGACATGCTTGCAGGATTAACCGGTATGTCGATTGCCCTGTTGGTTGTCTTAATCACCATGTTGCTTAGCAGTCATTTAAAAAGAATTCTGGGGAAAACCGGCCTAAATATCATGTCAAAAATGTCAGGGTTGATTTTGGCGGCCATGGCAGCCGAGATCTTTTTCACTGGGGTTCAAGGCTATTTGGGATAGAAGCGAATATATTTATCGGCTATTAGCTAAATTAATTTCCATCCAGAACCACACTGAGTGTTGTGGTCACGGTTTGATTCTGAACATGATAAAAAACGGACATAACGGGTTCAATGAACAGCCGGTCATTCCTAAATACATTCATATTCGGTTGAACAGACAAGCCAATGGCCGACTCATTTTTTTCAGGACTTTGTTGCATCCTCAGGTTTGCTGATATCTCGGTGTTCCGCCAAAACAACATACTGGAAAGCGGCAATCCAACCGGGCCCAGATTCATTTGGTAATTCATCTGCGTTTGCACCGTTAATCCCCCGGCATCCGGTAGGCTAAACAGGCTGTCCGTTGGCAACAAAGGAGCGTCAAGCCCCGCCTTCTCCTGAGCATTTATTTGCACATTGATATTTTGTCTTGGTGTCAGCCCTCTAATATCAATTGCTGTATGGCTAACCATTTTAAGGCGATCATTTCCCGTTGGAATCATTGCGGTCACTGATTGCTCAAGGTGCAATGGATAGTGAATAGCCTGTAATGGTTTATCTTTAGTTGCTTCAAGGGCTATTGACGCTAATATAAATGGATCTGTGTACTGACCAAAATGGTGCTTCATTGAAGCACCTAATCCCGGTGCCCATTGGTATGACATGGCACCATACTTCAGTCTTATGGGTTGAACTACTTGTCCACTAACCTCAATGGGATTTCCCCAGTAGTTATCGAACGTATGCTGGCCAAACAAAACAACATAGGGACCCAGATCTGTCTGATAGTGCGCTAGCACACTGCCGTCCCACACTTGACTTTCTGGTTGATAATTCACCATAAAATTCAGATTTAATGTCTCTAATGGATCTGATGAAGACAAAAATCCAGTTACGTTTTTAGCATCGGCATACAGCCTCCAGCTATAGGGGTGCCACAGATTTGCCAGCCTTGAATAATTACCAATATCATAGTCTTGTTGACTTGGTTGTGTTGGAGTTGTCTCTGGCAACAAAGAAGGATAAGCCAGTGCATTAATACTGCTGACTTCATTTTGATCCGATATTGCCGGTGTTAAGCTGTCTAAATCAAGGTCCAGACTGCTTAGCTGTTGCCCATTGGGGCTATAGTCAGAGAACACAATCGATTGACTAGCATTATTCCAGATCGGAAAATAACTTCCAAAAGGCCGGGTCACTAATTGAATCTCCTCGCCGGTACTGATAGATCTACCCACTATCTGGTCAATTCCACTTTGATCACTGGTAAATATTAACCAGTCCCCTGTAATTGAAGGCGACCTCAGGGAGCGACCCTGGTTTGGTTTCATCAGCCTGGATTGGGTTAAGCCCTTATCAATATAGTAAATACCATCAGAATCACTCCCCGTTAGAACATAGAGCCAACCATCCCCCGTAGATATTAAATCAATCGCCAAGGCACTCTTGGGTAACTGAAACTCAGAGGTTTTAATACCGTCACTGTCGAGCAACTGAAGCAAGCTGCTTTGATCCGGATTAAATTGATGCACCATAAATTCATGGTCTGAGTAAACGCCACTGGTTAGATTTTTCTGAAAGGTTTTTCTGTCAAAACCCTGAGATTTTGACCAGCAAAAGAGATCCCCGGATTCATTGAGTATTTTATATTTGTGAGGCACTACATCAATCCAACAAAACTGTTGTTCGGCTTCAAACACTGATTTAGTTTTCGATGCTGAATAGTAGTTTCTGGCAACACTTCTGGGCAAACTAATTAAACGTCGAACTTGCCCCTGAGACACTTCTACCAAAAAATACCCTTCAATAGCATCAACCTCTACCGCGACAATTCTTCCGTCTTCGACCATCACTGGATAAAAACTATTCCAATGTTTGACGGTTTGATTAACGACTTTATTGACCACTGTGGTTTTAAGTTCCTGGTATTCCTGACTCCAACCTGCCTTTAATTCGGTCATTAAATTCTGATAATGAGAAGCCAGATCCAGCCCGGTTTCCGAACGTATCCGCCCATTAAAAGTTAACCCCTTGGCAGTAGCAATCTGGTTCAGAGCACGATCAAATAAATCTACTCCCTGCTGTGATTGCATATGTCCCGATAAGTAGTAGCCCAGTACATAGGGGCTCAAATAAGGGATTCGCTCAAAGTCAGTCCCCAAAATTGCGCGATCATAGGAGTATGCCGGATTAGAAACCGTATCGGTTCTGAACCATAAATTAAAGGCGGCGATGCGGCCCCTGCCACCTTCTGTCAATAGAGTCTCACTTAACACAGCATCACCTTCGATAAACCAGGAAGGTAATAATAAAAATGCCATTAACCCACTACCTGTATCTCCGAGCGCAAATCCCAGAGCGCGCCCCAAGACTGTGTCATATATTTGATTGAATTGAACCACATGGCGGCTTTCGTGCACTGCCAGTGCATCAAACCACTCAAGCCCTGTAAATGAACCGGGTCGATTAAACCAAACAGATCGATACGGCGTTAGCCCGACAAATCCATTGCTGATTTGAGAGTGGGTTTGCAAAACGATATCGATCGGACGTAATGGCCTCTTAAGGGGAAAATCTTTGAGGTGAGCCATAAAATAGTGATTTAACAGGTCAGCTATACGTGTAGCTTCTGTTCCAATATCACTATTGAAGACTAGCCGAAAGTATGGCTGCTCAATTTGCTTCCAGGTTGTTTCTGATTGTGCCTTACCAATAAACAAAGCACAGCAGAAGATGATGACAACAGGAACCCTCATTAACAACTCCATTGGAGATAAACAACATAGAAACACAAATGCCTATATACAGAGTAGTTCCTTCCAGAACAGAATGGAATAAAAGTCCTACCGATGCCCGTTAAACCTATTGAGCCAGCGATGAAATCCGTGGCCCTGTTAGTAAATCATAATGAATAAGACAAGGAATTAATCTGAAGTCTTCCCTATATATGCATAGCCTGATTTGTTACCGTTCTTAACGGTATACATAGCCAAATCAGCCTGGTGCATTAAATTACCAATGTCATCTGCATCATTGGGATACATAGCAATTCCGACACTAGCTCCAATTTGGGCTATTTGTTCGTTTAGTCTGTACTCTTCAGACAAGGCCTCTACAATTAACCCAGCTACCTTATCGACACCACTGGTATCTTTAACATCTGACAGCAATATAACAAATTCATCACCACCTATACGTGCTACCGCATCGGCTTGCCGCACTATTTTCCTGAGGCGAGTGGCGGTTTGTTTTAATAACAGGTCACCGGCCTTATGACCAAAAGTATCGTTAACCCATTTAAAGCCATCAAGATCTATAAACAATAAAGCGATTGTCTTTTTTTCACGGCTTGCAGAGACCACCATGTGCTGACCAAGCTCCGTAAAAAGTAACCGATTGGGGAGGCCCGTTAACAAGTCATGCTGGGCCATATAGCGAATACGCTTTTCAGCTGCTTTTCGCTGTTTCACTTCATCCTGTAACTTGGCTGTTGCAGCTAAAATCCTGGACTGTAAATGCCTGGGTCTGTCCACAACTGAAAAGGTGACCCACGCACATAAGCCACTAAGTATAATTGTAAACCAGTCAAACCACTTAGAGTGAAAGATCCCATCCATTTCAAACCCTGATGGCAATGACGCAGCGATTTGCCAACTGGCATTTGGCAGATCGATAATTGACGTGGCGATGGGATTATCAAATACTTCCTGACTTCCAAAAAAAACGTCACCACTCTCCCCGAGTCCATCCTTACCTCGAATGGATACATTATAATCCTGAGCGAGTTTTGATATTGAGACTTCCTCCAAAAGCTGGTCAATATCAATTAGAACTGTGGCAAACCCCCAAAATAATGCCTCCGAGTATGTATCACTTTCTAAAAAGATGGGGCGCCGAGCGATAATAGCCCGTCCTCCCTGAATCAGATCAATAGGACCAGCAATAATATAACTTTTTTCTCTAATCGATTTTTCAGCTATGACACGACGATTGGGATCCGCTAATAAATCATGTCCCAGGGCTGCACGATTATTGTTAATATCGGTTAAATAAGTAACGATCCCATTAGGTGCCAACTGAAGACTTCTGATTCCCGGTAAATCCTGTTTTAGTGCTGACGCATAGATGTCAAATTCTTCAACCGAAAAGCTGGCATTGGTTTTTACAAAGGCTGTTAGACTATTGGAAAGGCTGAGGCGTACCTTCATAGCAGAGGAAAGTAATGATGACACCTGCCTGACTCTTTCATTGACAGCATCGTTAAATTCATGTTTTCGGATATTTAATTCAGATTGTTGAATGGTCAATTGAATAATGAGTACGATAATGAATACAAAAATTGCAGCAATAGTTGCTTTAACTCTATCAAACCATTGAGGCTGTTGCCGATTTTTTAATTCATTTCTTTCCATACTATCTGTCACCTCAATTAAAGGAAGAATACACATTTTAGATGACAAAATCGAACAACCAATCATACAGACTTGTACGTCATTACATATTTTCGAATGCAAGCTGAATTGCACGCTATACATTTTCACCTCAATTTAAGGATAGCCTAATCATAAGAATTAGTTGGCAACCATGAAATAAATTTCGATCCTGCTGTTTAGTGTTTCACTAACGTTCAAAAATATCGTCAGCTAAAGCAGACTCTTACTGGATCATTATTAGAAGTTTGAAATCATGATCCTGGCACAACTTCAACAGGCTTTTATTATTTGTAAAAGCAGGCTTTAGCCTGCGATATCGGGTTGTTTTTTTGAAATTGTTAGCCAAAATATCTGGGTAACAATACCAGATGTTTACTTGATCAAATGAACGACACAACCGGCTCCTTTGCATGAATACCGGTTACTCAAACACTTGGATTTATCAAACACTATTCCACACTGACAATTTTCGGCTATTTACATAGCAAAGCTGACAACAGTCAACAATATCACTTATATACTAAGTTATTCTGTGTTCAAACAAACCAGAGGAATAGATGATGAGTTCATGTTGTGGTAGTTGTAGCTGTGGAGGCAAAGATAAGGATAAGGAAGTAACACAGGATCAAGCTGAGTCTTCGGTTGTAAAAGATCAGAAAGACAATAAACCCGGCAAATAACATATGTTTTACGACACTGAGGCGACCCGATTTTAGTGAGTCGCCTATATTTCTAACCATTTCACCCGTCAATGCTTCTTTAAAACGACCCATTAAATACCAGTCATATATCACCAGGAGCCGAGGCGTATCAGAACTAAAATGAAAGGTCAGAATATGCAATTGCCCTTATAGGTTAAAAAACCACTTGTCATGATATTTCTACCTTAAATACCCGAAGTCCGTGTTATAGCTGTTAAAATTGGTTTTACTTCACACCATGAATATTAATACACTGTTACTAATTAAATATTTGAGTAAATCTGTTATTGTCCGCTATTAATACGTTATTAATAGAATCAAACAAAAGGTACATTGATCGGATGGAATTAAAATATGAATTCTAGTCAGCCCAACTTCAATCTGTTAGAGCGTGGCAGAATTGTATATTTTCTTTGGAGAAATGAACCACGATGGCCGGTTAGCTTTGTATCTGGAAATGTCGGTGAAGTTCTTGGCTACCAGGCTTCCGAATTCATTGAAACAAAATTCTACTATGCAGACCTGATCCATCCAGATGACATCATAAACGTTCAAGAAACGCTTATTGCTGCGTCAAATAATGAAGCGTCTGAATTTTCTCAAAAAGGCTACCGTTTGAGGCATAAGAATGGTTCCTTTCGCCATGTTTATGACCACACCCGCATTGTACGCAATGAACAGAATGAAATAAGTCACTATGAAGGGTATATCTATGATGAAAGTGAGATATATTTTCAGCGCGAGCGCTTACAACTGGTTCTCGAAGGCACCGGCCTGGGCATGTGGGATTGGAACCCTAAAACCAATAACATTACTTTCGATAAAAGATGGGCTCAGATGTTAGGTTATCATCTAGAAGAACTGCCTCCTACACTGGACAGCTGGAAATCACGCATCCACCCGGATGATCTTGATAACACATTCAAAGATGTCCAAGATCACATCAATGGTAAAACCGAGTTCTATACCAATATTCACAGGCTACAGCACAAAAATGGAAAATGGCTCTATATTTTGGATCGAGGTAAAATTGTTGAGCACGATCTCGAAGGAAACCCCATTCGATTTACCGGTACGCATACAGACATCACCGAACTCAAAGAATCTGAAATTGCACTTAAAGCAATAAATAGTGAATTGGAAGCCAAGAATCGAATTATCGAAGAGTTAGCTCACCGGGATAGTTTAACTAACTTATTTAACCGTCGTGCTTTTGATGCTCGCCTTAAAGAAGAGTGGGCCCGAAAGCTTAGAAGCGGTACCGAATTTTCCCTGATTATGATCGATATAGATTATTTCAAACCCTATAACGACTCATTGGGACATTTGAAAGGTGATGACTGTCTGATACAGGTTGCAAAATGCCTGGAAGAAACGATAACACGATCAACAGATTTTCTCTGTCGATACGGTGGTGAGGAGTTTATTTTAATTCTGCCCAGTACCGACCTGATTGATGCAAATCGCCTTGCTCAAAATATTCGTAGTAATATTGAAGACCTGGCCATTCCTCACCCCAGCACTGAGCTCGATAATGGCGTTGTCACCTGTTCAATGGGCGTCAGCTATAGTGGTAGTTTGATCGGAACAAATTCCAGCATTGAGCTTCTTGAAAGTGTAGACAAAGCGCTTTACCAGGCAAAAGATATTGGTAGAAACTGTGTCGCTCTGGCAAAACAGACACCATAAAACATACCTAATGATTTGGGTGAAGACATTCACTTTAACCTAGCATACTGGTGGAAAACTTTTATTGATGTCAGACTCAATAATTCTCCTGGTGTCAGTTTGATTTGTTTGACTCTGTTGCCAAAATTCTTCGGCTTCCTGCTTAATCCATCGGTAAAACTTGTTAACTTTTTCTCGTTTCAAATAGGGTGTTGGTGTACATAGCCAATATCCATAAGTTGAGCGAACCTCCGTTTGACCAATCCTCACCAGCAGCCCTTGCTCTATAAACTTCCATGCCAGACTATGACGAACCAGCGCAACACCCTGTACGGATAATGCTCCCTCCAAAACCATATGAGCGCCCAGGTACACAAGTGCAGGGTTGGGTTCGGGCATATCTACGCCAGCGAGTTCCAGCCATAATTTCCAGCTCATGTCTGGCCGGGCATCCTCAATTAACTTTGCTTGCTGTAATGATTCAAGTGAATCCAGCCCATGTTTTTCTTTATATAGAGGGTGACAAACCGGGTACAGATGGTCCGGCATAAGAAATTCACAATTGAGCCCTTCATATTCTCCCCGCCCAAAACGAATGACCAGGTCTACCTGTTCTCTGCTGAAATCAACAAGACTATTCTTGGGCATAATCATCACGGACAATTCAGGATTCGCCTCACTAAATGCACCTAACCGGGGAACCAACCAATCTTGAGAAAATGACGGCAATGTAGAAATAGAAAGTCCATTAGGGTTCATGTCATTACTAATTTGCCTGAGACCTTCTTCAAAGGCCAAAAATCCTTGTTTTGCATTCTGAAATAATAGATTGCCCTCTTCAGTCAAAACAACTTTTCGATGCTGTCGTTCAAACAATTTCACATCGAGTTGCTCTTCAAGCGTGCGAATTTGCTGGCTGACTGCCGCGGCTGAGATAAATAGTGTTTCTGCTGCCAATTTAAAACTTCCCAGCTCCGCTGCCTGGTAAAAGCTAAATAGACACTGAAAATTCAAGCTCCTTAAGTTCACTTAAGCACACCTTATGTTAATGCCACATATCATCGTTTGTCAGAACTAGCAATCAAGACTAAATTTTCTATCACAGCAGTTAAATAGAAAGCCTGGAGGCAACATGACACAGATTGCGTATTCAAACATCACAAACACTGACCGTGGGTTAGTTAATCTAAACTTAACAAAGAAGCGGGCAAAAGCAATAAAATTATGGTGGGTACATCGAAAAGATATGGAACACCTACGTGAATTGCCTGATTATTTATTGAAAGATGTCGGATTAACCCGATCGGGTCATCGTATCCAAAGAGATGCGAATTCAATTAAATGAGATTCGCTCTAAAAAAGATATAGATTTGATAGATGAAACATTACTCAAAGTTGGTGTTTCATCTTTTTTAGTAGATACAGGGATATCGGATGGAGCACGAACTAGCATATAGAAGTCTTGAAACCTGCATTTTAAAACCTACTAGAACAAATAAGGGATGCCCAAAAGTTAAATTCTGAAAATGTATAATCTCCAGTCATTTCCAATAAGCCTGGCACTCCAATTAATCATAAAACTTTACCCCTTGCGGCTACCTTGAGGGACTTTTGTACCTGTCCATCTAACTTAAGATAAACAAAGTCAAAGAGGTTACTAACGACACAGGCATGATTTGGAATGATATTAAGTTTATCTCCAATTTTTGGCCTCAATTTACAGCCAGAAAAGTCAATACAACCGTGCTCCTCACTCAATGAATAAACCTTAGCTTCAGGATACTCAACGACATAACCATAGCCCTCCATTCCTAACAAATCAGAACTTAAGGATTTAGAGCCTGCATCAATAACTATCCGATCATTAGTTGGGTGGCTAACGACGGTTGCAACTACAGTCAAAGCGCAGTCGGAATATTTACATGAACCCTGACTCACCAAAGAGCGATCATTGTAAATATATGTGCCGGCACGATACTCTGTTGCAACTGTGAATTCATTGGCGTTATACATATTTGGACTTCCACCTGAACTAATGGTTTCAACTGAAAGTCCTACACTTGTACAAAGTTCCTTCGCCTGTAATAGCCATCGGTTTGCTTCTTGTGTTTTTGTTGGAGCCGGATAAGTTAATAGCCCGGAAAACTCAACACCTGGACTATCGTTAATTTGAAGAGCAAGATCCAAAGCATCCCTGGGCGTTTGCACTCCGCATCGATTACCGCCAGTATCGCACTCTACAAGAACCCTTACCGATAAACCTGCCAACTCAAAAGTATCTGAAAGTTGCTTAACGGTTTCTATGTTGTCTGCAACTACCGTCAAACGACAACGCTTTGAAAGTTCTACTAATCGGCTCAATTTTGTAGGGCCAAGGATATTAAATGTAATCAAAATATCCTTAATTCCAGCGTCAGCAAAAACTTCTGCTTCAGTAAGTTTTTGACAATTAATGCCTATGGCCCCGGCATTTATTTGAAGAAGTGCCAATTCCGGAATTTTATGAGTCTTGATATGAGGTCTAAACTGTACTCCAATGGCGGTGCAATAATTTTGAAAACGAGAAATATTGCTATTCATAATTGCGCTATCAATGACAACACAAGGGGTGTCTAATTCGTTTACATTCATTAAAATTACCTTTTAATTATATTGATTTATTGTGCACATTTAGCTAAATAAGTGATTAGTGAGATAATCATCAGCACTGGATTGCATACACAAAAAAATAGAAATTAAAGTGCAACATTCATACTAAAAAACCAAGGATAAGATCTTTGGTCCTATCAATACACCCTTAAAAAATACCTACAAAATTCAAATCAGTTTCAGAAACCAATGCCCCTGGATGCATAATAATCTGACTTGCGAGAAGGTGCCCGGCCGTTACAGCTCTTTTAGGTGTGTTCCCTTTTAACCTGGAGGCCAAGTATCCAGCATTAAAAGAATCTCCAGCAGCAGTGGTATCTATAGGGCTAACTTTTGAGAATTTTACTTTAGAATAGTCTCCACCTACCAAAATCTGACAACTCTGCCCACCATCCTTGATAACTATTTCTGAAATTTCCAGGTTTGAAAAATGCCCCAACAACTCGGCTTCAGATAGGCCAAAAAGGTTGGCTTCATCGTCTTTACTTGGAAGATAAATATCAATCAAGGGAAATACGCTTTCAGTCCAACGACGCGCCGATTTTGGAGATTTCCACAGGCTTGCTCGATAATTATTGTCAAACGCAATCGTGACTCCATTAGAAGATAATTTTTGCAATAGATTCAGAAATTTGGGTCTCAATTTAGGCTTTATAACTGCAATTGAAATTAATGAAAAGTAGAACATATCACCTGATTCAATATTTGATTCCAATCGTGCAATGGTGTCGTCATTGAGCATAAATCGAGCTGCCGAATTTTCTCTCCAGTAGCTAAACGAACGTTCTCCTTGTGCGTCTGTATGAATGGTATAAATTCCAGGCGTTCGATTTTCCACAGTTGTCACCAGATCAGTTAAAATACCTGATACTTGCCAATCGTCCAATAACCACTGACTAAGATTATCTTGCCCTAGTGCTGTTGCATAAGCTGAATTCACACCCAGAAGTGCTAAATAGTATGCTGTATTAAAAGTATCGCCACCGTATCCAAATCGTGCTTCCGCCCCCGCCAAAACTTTTACTTCCAGCATGCACTCACCGAAGGAAACGACTTTCATAAATTAACTCCTGACCTTACTTTATTGCAGTACAATGGGTGTTATTTCAACAGTCAACTTCCTGCTATAAATACATATTTACGAATTCATTGGAAAACCGTCATAAGCACTGCATAAATAGCCGAGAGCTCACAAACAATCCCGTATTTTGAACGCCTGATCTAAAACCCCAAGCACATCTGGTGTTTTTTATCGACCATAGCTACAGCCTTGAGCAATTTTACTATCTGGTAATCTCTAACACAGAATTTAGGGCTCTTGATAAGCAATACAGTCAACTTCAACTTTACAATCAACTACCATACTGGATTGGACACAGGCTCGTGCAGGCGGATGCTCGCCAAAGTACTCGGCAAACACTTGATTAAATGACCAAAAATCTCGGGTATCATCTAACCAGACTCCTACCCTTACAATATCACTAGCGCTATATCCCGCATCATCAACAATTTCTAATAGGTTCTGAATAGCTTTATGCGACTGGGCTACAATACCGTGTCCTACAATTTCACCTTTTTCCATGGGTACTTGACCTGAAACATACAGCCAACCGTTTGCCTTAGTTGCTTTTGCAAATGGTAAGCTTTTCCCTCCAGAGCCCTTACTTTCTTCTACACCGTATCTTGTAATCGACATGACCATCACCTGATTTAGTTAACATTTTGAACATTTTAGAAATCCAGCAAAACGACTGATTTCCGGGTTAATGAATATTTTATTTGGCGGCCCCTCTTTTACATTTACTCCTTCGACAAAATCAGAATAATGCTTATATCTATTTTTATTTGTGAGTAAGAGATTGGGATGCCCTGACACCAGCATTTTAATATCTATTGAAATAACAATTCAATTGACTCGCCTGGACTGATTAGGTTTCACACAGCCTGCCATGCTCGCGAACGCTATTACTCTGCTTCAGTTTCTGAAGCAAAACTGCCAAAAAACTGGACATACAAATAATTCATAAACTGTGTTGTCGAGTTCAGTATAACTTTAAACTATGCTCTTCTGAAAGCCGCTTGTTTTGGTCTACTGAAACATAAATTTAAGCTAGATTATCTACTCTTAACCAGGTGTCCGCCATATCGGGGTAAAACCACTGCATAATTTGAGATATTAAGCTCAAATTGGTAAAAGCAGACATTTGTGAATGAAATATAAGATTTTGATTCAGACACTTTTCGAAAGGCATGTTTGCCAGGAGATATTGGCTACTCATTAGGGGATAGCGGAACGTGAGGTGTTTCTAATTCGTCATTTTCTCTAACTAAGAAGTGCCTAGCAAACTATAGGCGATTCAGTCATCATTAACATAATGATCTATCAAGGAAGAACATTATGCGGATAACACACTTTATTTCAGCAATATTAATTCTAGCTTCATACTCAGCAACAAGCTGTGAATACCCTGTAGCTTCAACAAAATTAGACGATGGTAGGTATGTAGGATTAGTTATTCCTGAGAAAGTAATTTCTAGTCAAGAGAAGTGGAATCCAACAGAGTCTGAGCCTCCAATAAGTATCGTTATGGCTTCACAGAAGATCAAAGAATGGGCAAAAGAAAAATACAGTAAATATGATAACGTGAATATAGCTGAGATATCTCTCGCTGATTTCCGAAGAAGAAATCAAGGTTATTGGTATTACAAATTTGACCTTGTGCCTATGTTTGACGGGAGAAAGGTGTTTCATCAGGCTAGTTGGGCTGTATTACTATTTGATGGAACAATTATAGAGCCAACTGAGATTGAAAAAGATTGCCAATTTTAGTACTCAAACTCCTGACTAATTAATAATCTAGGCAAATAAATGTTTCCTCCACTGAAACGAACAACAGTAGATTTCTTCAAAATCCTAAGAAGAAGGATAACAATATCACTGGCTGTAATTCTTTCTCTTTCTTTGACTTTTTATCTTATGAAGCCAAATGAAGTTGAAATTATTGAGAAGTCACTTAACTGTAAATTAACTCCCTGTATTCTTTCGGTTTCTATAAAGAACAATACGAACAGAATCCGAACAGGCTTTGTAGCGGTTAATTTTCTGAAGATTGAAAGAGCAAGTAGGCTAGCTGGAGGTGATTCTGGTTATGTCCATCGTATTTTTTTAAAAGCTAAGCTGCCATTCACACTTCAAAGAGAAGATATGATTGTTCTTGAGCATAAGTATGAAGGGAATAATAAAACACCACTGATAACAGCTAACGTAGTTTTGAAAGAAAACTATTAATACCGATAACCCTTTGATTTGACTTCTAAGTATTCTAATTCACCCCAACCGTCAGCTTCCTCCTACACATAGTTAATCAACAGCCAAGAGTTCACAGTCCCCTAGCCGTTTAAGAGGCCAGCAGCTTGGGACAGTTTACTTGTCCGAAAAGTAGGTATCTTAGCAATTTACGAATGTTTGCTTTGACCAAAAGCAGTTTGCTGTCACCAGCTGAAATGATGCCTACTTTCGGGCATTTTCTGCCCTTATTTGAAACAACCAATGCAATATGCCTTTAGCCTAATAATGGGAGCCTAATAATGGGTGGCTACTATCTTGCAACTATCCCATCAATGCATCCAGTGCCATCGAATAATCCATCTTATCTCCTGCCCAACGATTTGCTGCAATGGTCTCATCTATCCAACCAAAGTTTTCAGACAGGTAAATAATATTCGTTTCCGCGGAGACGTCTTCATGAAATTGCGGCAGAAAGCAGCTATTAATAGTGTCACCACAACTGGTCTTAAAAATAAGACTCGATGAATTGCCGGCAGCTTCAACCCCGGTTTCAACCACAATTTCAAACGCCCCTTGATGTAATTTTCTATGGTGATGACGGCAGAGTGTAACAAGATTATCTAATCGGGTTTCGCCACCATCGGCCCAATGTTTTATATGATGAGCATCAACGTATTTTCGTTCACAACAGCCAGGGTAGCGACAGGTGGTATCTCGTATACTCAATGCTCGTTTTATGGCAGGGGGAATGGTTCTGGAGCGTCTTCCAATGTTCAAAACATTGCCGAACTCATCTTCCAAAACCGTTACCAGACTGGCATCACAAGACAACATTTTAGCGGTTGCTGCTGATATCCAGTGATTATTCAAATCGCAGTGTTGCAGATGATTGTGTTGTTTATGATCATCTGTCAGGTTTTGTGCGGTGTGACTCATCAGGGTGTTAATATCGACATGTAACATGATTTGGCAGCGTTCAGCACCTGCCAGTGACTGTATTCCTGCTTCGTTCTTGTAGGTTGCGATGTAATGCTCGGACATTGCGCATAAGGCGTCAGCGCGTTTCTGCGGAAAGGTTAATTTTGGCTCAGAATCCGTCTCAAACGATTCAACGGATTCAACTAAAAGCGTCTCCGCGGAAACGTTTTTTTCCTTGTTATCTTCCTTAGCTTCAGACGCATTATCTACAATGGCTTCAAGCGCTTTAACCACCAAGGCACCCTCTTCGGGTGGTAGTTTCGCATGAATAATCCACATACCGTTTTCATCCTGATAGCAGCTCACTGCTCTTGCTTCTTGCTGGCGTTCATCAACCTGTTCACTATTCAGGCGATCAACCTGTAGTTTTTTACGAACTAATAACTCCATGTGATTCGCAGTGCCTGCTTCAGCAATCATCAATAAAAACTCTTCGGTTTCTACAGTCGCTACTCGCGTCATTGCCCTGACTTTAGAATAACTCAATGCGCCGGTGGAAAATGCTTTATCAATTTTTGGTAACTCAGCTAATCGACGTGCCACACGAACTTTCTCTCGCGCTGCTCCAATTGCTATTCCGCATTTCCAATTCAGCCAATGTGCGCAAGACTTTATACCAAAATCTCCCCAGGCTTCTCTTTTATCAAATTCGGCAATTAATTTTAAAAACCGATAGGTCGCTGCGTTAATGTGACCCGCCAATAGTGTGATCTCATTTTCCAAATCACTATTGTTTTTAGGAGGGACGACAATAGAAAATTCTGGTTCAAGTTCCCTTTGATATATACCCATAAAAACCCCGAAAACTGTTTATTTATACAGTATAATTTTAGTCTGTTTGGGCGATAAAACAAGGAAAAGTAAGCGAGTTTTAAGAGTAATTTAAAATAAAAATCAATTGGCTTTGAGGGCTAGTTTAGGCGTTGAATTAGCGAGGATTACCTAACACATGATATATAGAATCTGGCTCCAAACAACGAGAAGCAGTCGGTTGAATATAATGAATTGAGAGGCAGCTTTACTGCGCAAAGAGGCCCTATAGTCAGAAAATGTCAAATGTAAAGCCATCCTCTAAAACATCTAGATTCACAGAAAGCCAATCTCTTATTTCATTTTCAGGCATCAAACAAACCTATTATAAAATTTCAGTGGTTTCTACAACAGCACCACTAGCCTCTAAGTGGTCCTTCAACCTTTTGGCCTGACTCCTTGGACAAGCAAAAACTAATAACTGTTGTGCTCTTGAAGCAGCAACATAAAGAGCCCTAGCCTCTTCCGCCCATTCCTCATCAGACTCTTCTTCTAAATGAGTTAGAATAGATTTTAGACTTGAAGTAGTTAGAACAATACAGACAGTAGGATACTCCTTGCCCTTCACCTCATGGATTGTTTTAGAAACGAGATCAGTTGATGGGCCCACACCAAGCACTTCTTCTAACCTAGCTTCGTTTCGCAACCTCTGAGAAATGGTCCGCCCCCCTGGCGGCAGAAAAGTACTGTATTGTACACGGGCTCTCTGAATCCACTCATTACGGCTATCACCATTATTAACATCGTATTTAAGAGATTCTAAAATTTTTACAAATTGACCTCTCCAAGCCAGATCTTCTATCTCCAAATCATTTACTGCTTGGTGATAAGTTTTATTTTCAAGCTCACCGGCAATACTTAGCGAGATTTTATGGGCTTCAACAACGGCTTTTAATTTTTCAGCTGGATTTGATGAATACTGAAACTTCATCGCTGCTTCAGCAAGCTTTAGAACCTCTGTGCCCCCTACACCCTCATTAACTAGACCATTAGCCTTGTTACTACTGCTTCTTGTTTTAGCTACTATTCTACAATCTTTCGGAGTAAAACCATGAGCTTCAGCAAGACCCAAATAAGAAGCTCCAATACTAGTGCTAACTCCAGCTCCAGAATAACTTAAGATGTGAATACTAATCTCATTACCGCTATTCTTTCCCAAGGCCGTATCTTCATCGCCCCTGTGACTCGGTGCTCTGAGCATGTGCACAGCCTTACAAATGTTTGACGAAGACCTAAAATTACCAGTTAATGGTAAATGTTCATCCTGTGGAAAAGTGCCCGCGAAATCAAATAGCTCTTGGTTCACTCCCCCTCTAAAGCCGTAAATAGATTGATGAGGGTCACAAACAACTTTTGTTGGGATAAGAGCGGTTGAACGCAACCAGGTAACGATGAATAAATCTTCTGGATTACAGTCCTGAGCCTCATCAACAATTATTTCCTTAAATCTAGCCCTTAAGACAGTTGCTAACCTACTTGATAACGCAGGGTTATTCAGGTTTGCCATTGCCGCATCACGCACATCCTGAAAGTCTAAATGCCCATTTTCTTTTAATGTCGCACGCATCCTAATAGCTGCTCGCTCAAATCCTGCAGGGTCAGATTGGAACCTTTCTTGAGCTGCCCTTTCTTGATCAATAGCACCAGTGTCCCTATCAAACATGTTTAACGGAAATTCACGCGAGCCTGGATAAGCAGACACCATTAAATTATCTGTATCCGGTATTAATTTAAGCGGCTGGGTGTTAACTCCTATCCCGAAAGGCTCGACTAGATAGTGCCAAATAAAACTATCAAAAGTACCTACAAAATTAGGAAATGTTGGAGAGGATAAAAGACCACTTAACCTAAGCCGCTCATTAAGTTCGGAAATGGCTGCGTTTGTAAATGAAAGAAATGCTATTCCAAATAAATTGTGATCTTGAGAGAGTAGTTTTCTAGCTCGCTCAACAATACATCTCGTCTTGCCAGCCCCGGGGCATGCTGAAATAAACGCAGTACCATCATGGGAAATGATTGTATCTTGCTGTTCAGTATTAGGCTGGTCGGCCATGGTACTCTACTCAACAATTGTTCTAATAGCAGTATTCAAATAGGCTGGCACTACAAAGTCTTCACCATCTTCTATTAACTCTGCTAAGGCTTGAGCAAAATCACCTTTACGAGCATCTTTGAAAAGCTCATGCATCTGCTTAGCCAGCTCATCTCCTACGTGAGCAGCTGCAGCATCCCATTTATCGCCCGACTGTGGGTGAATCTTTAAAAATGCGTTTCTTAAAATTTCGGCATTTCCAGCTAACAAAAGCTCAGTCTCTAAGGAGTAATTATTAATTATTGTGCTGCACAAATCATTAGCCCCTAGAGTTTTGGCAATTTCATCATAATTTACCTGTCTGGTCTGGCCTGGAGTAAGTCCTGATTCATAAGTTTTTGGGCCATCTCCATCCGTTACAATAACAACTTTATCTGCGATCCTTACGTCGTTTTTTGGAGTTACCAATAGACGTATGTAGGGCTCAAAATCGACACCGTCAATGGGTATAAAAGCTATAGACCTAAAGCGCCTTTTCGCATCCTCATCACCATCAAGCACAAACCTCTCTGCTAACAACGGAAGTAGCAAAGCCTCTGCAATACCTTCTACTAAAAACATTCTTCCACCAAAAAGGAAAGAGGCCTTGGTTACATCAATGTATCTATCAATTTTTTTCTGCTGCTTCGGATCATCAAGGAGCTCTGCAAGCGCTATGGAACGAGACTCTCTCCTAGAGCTCACAGCTCCTGTAACAGCTTCACCGCCATCACCCCCTTGCGATTCAACCTCAAAAGCTAATGATCGTAAAAAGACTGTATTTTGGCTTGGAACACTCGCTGTAAGATTTGGTGAATGAGTCGCCACTATAACTTGAATCTCTCCAGCAGGCGCCCCATCAGCTGGAGGAGTTTCTCTGGATTTAATTGCTTGATCTTTTAAGAATGCTAGAACAGCGGATTGCAACTGTGGGTGCAAGTGCGCTTCGGGCTCCTCCACAAGGAAAAGTGTTAGATCAGCATTGTTAACATTCTCTAGCTCTACTGCGATAGTCGCCATGTATAGAAGGTTGGCATAACCATGACCTGAATAACTTAAGTCTTCAGGTTCTATACCATGATCTGAAAGACTAAATTTAAGATCTCTAGCTATGTCGATAAGCTTTTCATCTTTAGAAAAACCTAAAGAGGCAACTTGTTGACGCACCCCAACGGTTAGCGCTTCTAATCCTACATCTACAGACTCATCGATTTTGCCTAATAACTCGTGTTCTGTATCTCTAGATAGCTCTTTTGCAATTTTGTCTGGGTCGTCGTCACCCAGAAAATGTCTAAGAAGAGCATAAATTCTTGTGGGATTACCCGATGCTAATGCGTACTTTGCGTCTCTTAAAGCAGGAAGATAAACATGACGAATCATGTCATGGCAGCCTTGTTCTGGGTGCTTACCTTTTACTCCCCCCACAGGTCAGGTCTAGGTGGATACCCACCCTTACTCTGATCATAAGTAAGACCAAACTGCGCCTCAGTCATAGTCTCATCTGTAGAGGCCGTCATGAGCCTCCCTTGCTGAGAATCACTAAGGCCTGAATACAATGCGGACACATCAAACTCATCACCAGCCCCAAAGCGAATGTCCGTAAGCTGACAATAGATCTCTCTTCGACTACTTAATGGAGGTGTTAGCAGTCTAATCGCATCTATCGCATTACTTTTTCCACTATTGTTTTCACCCACCAAGATAGTTAGATCTTGTTGGAAGGAAATTATGTTTGACTTGAATGAGCGGAAATTTTCCAGGGAAAGCGTTTTTAGATACAATTTTTTGACCTCTTATCCTTAATCTTAATTTAACAATCCCAACTTCTCACACTCGCATGTGCCGTCATATCATGTGTATGCTCATTGCTGATAGGACGGTGTACTTCACGGTTGAATTCAGACCGCACGGTATAACATTTGTATCAACGTCTATGAGACGTATAACCCTGAGACGTATATCTTTTTTTGAATTAAATTTACATTACGCCTTTACCCTTAGTTTTTCAACGGGTTAAGAGATTCTGAAAATATATCTAAAATGTGAAAAGAGTTGCCAAAACGTATATCCCAAAAATGAAATATCGGCTAATACATTGAATTGATTTAGTTTTATAAAAACCCTCATAATCATGCGTCTTGAAGACGTTTTCTCCAATATATATTGTTTCCAGTTGTGAAATAGCTATTTAATTACCAACAACAAAATCGGATCGTGTCCAGATACCATGTAATCACAAATTTCAATATCTTGATGCGATAACATCCGTTAACCTAGCTCCAATCATTCCGCTTTTTCCTTATGTGCGGAAAGATTCCGAACCCTATCAATCCCTCCGCAATTCCCTAAATTTGGCTTCCCAATTCACCCTAACTTCAGAACTATCGCGGGTTCAGGTCTGATTTCGAAATTGACAGCCCCACATAAACAGCTTCCTCTATACATATAAACTTCTGTTAAAACTAATACGGTAAGTTTTTTGGTTCGACCCCAACATAGTCAGGTTCAATAAAGTGACTAAACTGAACTGCTCTGATTGTTTCGTGATTATTCAAATGGGCTTTGCATACCCTATGCATGCCATCCATGATTTTTCCTTTGGAACACAATATTATCGGATAATCCATGCTTGTATTGTTTACAAGCTTCATGTGCTCAGCAATGTTCCTGCATGTTGGTTTTGATCCTCCTATTTCGAACCAAAACTCCTGATCAAACTCATCAATCTTCGATAGCGGAATTTCAATCACAGGCAAACCTTTTACAAGTTCAATCAGTCGATGTACATCCCAAGCAAGAATCCCTGTTTCAGATTTTCGAAAATGATACTGTTTTCTCATTGTATTTATATTGAATCCTTGTCCATTAATTGTTTGCTAGTTCGTAGGCAATTTCACAGACTTGAAAACCGAGGGATTCCCAGAATCTTTGGGCTTTGGGATTTGCAATGTTGGCTTCCAAATTTATTTTCAAACCATTTGGGATACAGGTCTTTTGAAACTCTCGGAATGCTTTTGAGCCTATACCAAACCTTCGATACTGCTCATCAATGAAAAACTGCCTCACATAAATACTTGCGGGGCTTCTAACATCATTTCCGGCTAGTCGATTTTCAAATAAAATGTATCCACACATATTATTTGCTATTGAAAATACAAGCCCAGAGTATTTGTTTGTTGCCAACCAATCTCGGTATCTAGATTGAGCTTTATCCAACGTTAATGGGATAGATCCCTCATCTAAATGTAATTGGATATTCCACGAAGCAATTGTTGGAATATCATCAATTTTCATTTTTCTTAAGACTAAATCCTTTTCATCAAAAACCATGGATATGCTCCGGTTCATTCAATTGAATGTCCAGTTTGTCGAGTTTAGCTACCGGAAGCAAGTGAACCTGTTGAACCGGCAGCTATCGCAAATAAAGAAGCCAGAATTTTGAAATACCAAACAGGCAACTATCCTCTAAAAAGGATCTGTTTCAAATCGTCAGTTGAGAAAAATAAAAATAATACAGACATAACTATTTTTTTGATCACCTTTGAATTATCAAATGATTTTCCATAAATGCCTAATGATTTGCAATGAGGCCT
>Ga0224506_10000254_pt1 | contig 51141 bp, 49 predicted proteins | sample SF_Jan12_sed_USG_2_FD_169108 | JGI IMG/M metagenome (GOLD analysis project Ga0224506, IMG submission 169108) | Sediment microbial communities from San Francisco Bay, California, United States - SF_Jan12_sed_USGS_8_1 | ecosystem: Environmental > Aquatic > Marine > Sediment | place: USA... | reverse complement strand
AGGTACCAGCGATGTCATTGATGGCATAACCATCAGCGGGTGTGATGATGATGTCGGTGGACTGACCAGATTTAAGTTCAATATCTGGTGAGATAGTTCCATTCGGAGCCGCTGTGGTATCGACTACAAAGGTCTGGATAAAGTTAGCCGTGATGGTACAGTTTTCGAATATACCAGCCGTGGTATAAGTAGACTCGCCATATCCATCACCCGTGTTGAGTGTGACACCACAACCAGTTACCGAATCAATAGCATTGCTCGGATCCGGTGTGACGGTAAAGGTATGTGTTTCATCTAGAAGTATTGGTTGACTCAATGGTGAGATACTACCATTGCCAGTACCTACTTTAGCAGTGATGGTAAAGGCATCTTTAAATACTGCGGTGACACTACAGTCAGCAGTAATCGCGGTAGTCTCATAAGTGGATTCACCAAATCCATCGCCATCTTTGAGTGAGACACCACAACCAGTGCCAGTAACAGACTGAATACCATAATTGAGGCTTGGCGACACGGTAAAGATTGTAGTTAAGTTGTCTTTGACCGTTTTGCTGGTGGGATCGATGCTGCCACCGGTACCTGCTGAGGCTGTTATGTTGTGAGTAGCAATAAAGCTGGCAGTGACGGTACAGTCTGCTGTTACATTTCCAGTTGTATAATTTGCACCATCAAAGTCGTTACCTGTACTTAGGCTGACGTCACACCCAGTAACCGTATCAATGGCATAGCCTACAAATGGTGTAACAGATATGGTAGTTTCTGCACCTGATTTTATGACAGCACCAGTAGATATTTCACCATCTGTCGTGGTTACTGAAGTACTGATAACATGGGTCTTAATAAATTCTGCAGTTACGGAACAGTCGGCAGTTGGAATAGCATTATAGGTTAATGCAGTAAATTCATCTCCACTTTGTATTCCACCACAGCTATTGCTATGACTTGCAATAGCATAACCAGCATCGGGGTCAATCACGATCTCAGAACTGACGCCATCTTTAAGCAGGTCTGGTGTTGCCGTGATAGTACCGTTGGAGCTCGGTATGGTGGTGATGGTGTGGGCCTTAACAAATTCAGCAGTTACGGAACAGGAAGCATCTGGAGTTATGTTATAAGTATATGAAGTAAAGTCGTTTCCAACAGGTGTACCACCACAGCTGTTGGTATGAGTTGCAATGGCATAACCTGAAGCTGGTGTTATAACGATCTCCGTGCTATCACCAGCTTTTAATAGAGCTGGTGTTGCTACGATAGTACCATTGGCACCCGGAGTGGTGGTGATGGTGTGTGCCTTGATGAAACTGGCTGAGACAGAGCAGTCTGAAGTTGGTGTTGTGGCAATAGATATCGAACTAAAATCATCACCAGTAACTATGCCATCACAGGTATGTACTAACGTCTCAATAGCATAACCATCAGCTGGATCAATTATGATAGTGGTGCTATTGCCGTCTTTCAGTAAAGTTTGTAGTGCATTGACTGAACCATTGGGGCCATGTCCTATATTGATAGTATGGGCCTTGATAAAGCTTGCAGAAACAGAACAATCAGCAGTTAGAGTTGTATTGATTGAGATCGAACTAAAATCATCCCCAGTTGGTGTGCCGCCACAGCTATTGCTATAGCTTGCTATGGCATAACCAGCATTTGGAGTAATTTCGATATTGGTGCTGCTTCCCCAATCCACAGTCGGGCTACTGGGGGAGATGCTGCCATTATCACCTGCACTAGTGGTAATGGTTAGCTGAATGAGACTGAAGGAAACTTCGACGGTACAGTTGGCAGTGATTTCTCCCGTAGTATAAGTATTACCAGAAAGTGTGCCTTCACAACCACTGGCAGATGATATTAGATAGCCTTCATCGGGAGTAATGCTTAGCTGGGTTGATTCACCCTCTGTAACTGATGCGCTTTCCGGGTTGATACTGCCACCGATACCTACCGAGGTGCTGACGGTGTGAGTTGGTGTGGCTGGTTCGCCTCCACCACCACCGCCGCCGCCTCCACCACAGGCGGCAAGACTGAAGATAGCGGCAATCAGAAAAATAGAATGCCTGAAGCGGCGGGACAAACCCGCAGTGTCGATAGCTGTCATTTCCTTTTCCTCCCCCTGTGCTAAGGAGATAGTTGTGGCAGCTATAAATAGGGCTGTTGCTATTGGCTAAAAGCCAGATGTTATTATTATCGATCCCTGTTTATAGTATGCCTTTCCCTTGCTCTTCGGCAGACCTGTTATTCACCATCTATGAGGTTTGTAAGCAGGTCATTGCGTGAATATGTTGGTTTTCACGCCTTTATCGAAGCAAGTATACCCGATTAATTACTAAATGTGATCTGTATCACACTTTTATGCTGGCCAAATATTAACCAATTTTTACAAATATCACAATATTTATATGGTATTTGTATTATAAAAACTAAGCTTATAAATCAGAGGGTTAGTTTAGTCTCTAGTATTAATCTAAATATATCAATGATTTAAATTCATCATGTGGGTGCTATTTATAGGTAAATTACTAGTTCATAAATCTAATCGGCAGCTAAGTCGTACAGGATATACTTTGCCAATGCGTTATGAGGATAAAAAAACTGGGATGGCAGCCTGGCCAACATCTATTATCGCCATGCTGGACACGATGAAGGCGTACTTTCCACTGAAGCCTGAAACCCAGGCCAGTCTGGCCACGCTGGCCAAGCCCACTAACCTGGCAAAGGGGGAGTATTTCCTGAAATCTGGTGATACCCCGACCTCTCTGGCATTTGTCTATTCCGGTTTGCTTCGCGCCTTCACCACGGATGTGGAGGGTCGAGAATATAATAAAATTTTCTTCGCAGAGGGTAGTTTCCCTGCGGCCATGGTGGCCCTGCTCACAGGAGAACCCTCCAGGTTTGCCATTGAGTGTCTGGAAGATTGTCAGTTACTGGAAATTAATCACGCAGCCTATCGGCAACTGTTGCATGAATCGGATGATCTAAAGCTGTTTCATATCCGCTACCTGGAACAAAACTGGATTATTGAAAAGGAGCGCCGGGAAGTAGAGCTGGTACAGGCCGATGCGACAGACCGTTATCTTGCATTTTTGCAGCGACATCCCGGCCTGCAAGAACGTCTGCCTCAATATCACATTGCATCCCATCTTGGTATTACACCTACTCAGCTCAGCCGAATCCGAAAACAAATACTAGAAACGGCCTAGCCTTATCAACCTATGTAAATGAACAAGCGGTCTGGTAAGGACATACTTGGCCAATGAATCTGTATCTATTATTGCTGGCTTTCATCGCAGGTGCGGCCATTGCGGCACAGGCCAGCATGAATGCCCAACTAGGTGTCATGTTAAACAGCAGCATATTGGCGAGTATGTTCGCCTTTCTGTCAGGCCTGTTATTTATCTCGGTGTATTTTGTATTAACAAGTCAAACATGGCCGAATCAGCAACAACTGATTATTGTCCCCACTTACCTCTGGTTTGCCGGTGGCTTGTTGAGTGCCTTTGCCATTACCAGTTTCTACTGGCTGATCCCGCAACTGGGTGTGAATGTACTGATATCGGTAGCCCTGACAGGCCAGCTGGTTTTTTCCATGCTGGCAGCACACTTTGGCTGGTTTGAGTTACCGGTTGCGACATTTACTCCATTGAAGTTGCTGGGTAGTTTGTCACTTTTATTAGGTATTGTATTAGTCAACTTATAAGGGACAGGTAAATGGAATTTGAATGGCAGTACATAACAGAAAATATCGATTGGAATGAATTATCTGAACTATATCGACGCGCACCTTTAGGCGACAAATCGGCACAAGACCTTGAAACGGTTTTTAAAAACAGTCGCTATGGCTGCTTTGTTTTTCATAAGACTAAATTAGTTGCAGCAGGCCGTTGTCTGGCTGATGGTGTTGATTGTGCGTATCTTTGTGATATTGCCGTCCTGCCCGAATATCAGGGGAATGGCATAGGTGGTGACATAATTAAAAAGCTGCTTGATGATGCAATGGGGCATAGGAAGATTATTTTATATGCTGCCCCAGGAAAAGAAAGTTTGTATAAGAAGTATGGATTCCACACCATGAACACTGCAATGGCGATATTCAAATATCATGATAACGCATTATCGATAGGGCTGATAAGTTAACCTGTTAAGCTAGATTGCATAAAAAAGCCCCGCATGAGCGGGGCCGAATTGATCTTAATATTAAATCTTAACTACAGGTATCAGTGTCAGTGCGGTAGTTAAGTGTTGTGGTGTTACTAGCAGTGATATTGATGCTGGTGCAGTCTACATTTCCATCTGCTTTCATTCTCACAGTGTAGGTACCAGCAGGTAAACTAATTTTACTGGTTCCATCACTACGTGTGCCAATACCAAGGAAAAATCCACTTCCATCATACACCTCGTAGCTGAAGCCACCAATTGCCGTTGAACCATCACTGGTGATATTTGTACTCAGCACACCGCCATCAGGTAATGTGATGGTGCCGAGATCAGTGTTGCTGCTATTAGTTGCACTTACATTTGTAGCAGCAGCAGTATTGGTAGCACCATTATAAATTGATGATCCGTAGCTACGTACATCATCAACGAGTAACATCAGCCTGGCTGTGGCGTTGATGTTACTATATAAGGTTACAGTACCATCACTACTAGATATTTCCTGGCTGATGAGGGATCCATCTGACGTGTTGTTAAGAAATAGTTTCCCCTGACTTATTGGGTTGCCAGAAGTGTCTTTCAGGGTTGCAGTTATTGTTCCTACAGGGCCGGTGAAATTAACTGTCTGGTTACTGGCACTCATGTCTGGATTGACGGCAGGGTTACCATAGCTTTGGACAGAATAAGTTCGAGGCTGCAGCCAGATACGATAATATCCATTTTTATTCGTACGTAATCTGAATGAAGGTCCACCACTATTAATTCTGAGTCGTATGCCTGTTACAGGGTTGCCGCCGACGTTGTCCAGCACCTGGCCACTTAGCTTGTAGCCTTTGCTTAACGTAAAGTTGCGGGATGTTGTTGTGCCAGCAGCAAGTGTGACTTTTTGAGCTTTTCTCCACGTGAAAGTGCCATCTGCACCATCATATACTTCTGAAGCATAGGGAAGGAGAGATTTGTTGCGTGCAACGAGTATGTAATCTCCAGGTGCGACGACCATTTTATAAGAGCCATCGGCCTTGACTCTGGGAAAACCGATTGGTATGAAGTTTGTATAGTTACGTATTATGACTCGAACATTAGCTAGGGCAGTGCCTTCAGCTAAGCTGCCACCAGCGGCTGCGGTAACTGTACCCTGGAGTAATGCGCCGGCTTCCAGCGAGAAATCTTTGGTCACAGTTGTTGTATCGGAGACAGTAATGGCAGTGGCATCGAATGGGATATAGGCCTTCCCACCTGTTGACCACCATTCACTGGCCGACATATCAGCTGCTTTAAAATTCAGGGCACCAAGGATGTATTTCTTACCCGCACCATTAGGTACGCGTACACAGTAGGCACCGGCTGAGTTAGTACGACTCTTGGCACGAGTTACCCAGTTATCAAAATCACGTACCACAATGCGGATACCACTAAGTCCTACACCACTGGCATTTTTGACCGTACCACAGATTTGTCCGCCAGCTGTTGTACTGGCCAGCATGTTGGCAGCTTCTTCATCATTATTGACTGCCGTTTTAATCGCTGTTGAAAAAGCCGATACGGTTGCTGATGTCCCGGTGAGATCGGTGGTTTCGGCAATTTCTTCAACGAAGGAGCGGATTTCTGCACCAATTTCACCTGTCACTTTCTCCAGGTCTGTTGCTGTTGAGACCTGTGCAGTAATTAGTTCACTAGTGGCGTGTGATATGGGATCGATGTCAGAGGCATTTTCAAAAACACGTGCCTCGATATTTGAACTATTGCCCTTGGCGCGTAGCACGTATTTACCTGAAGGATTAAAACTTCCGCTAACACTCAGTGAGTATTTACCATTGGCATCAGTCACGGCTTTACCAATACTGGCACCCACCTGAGTACCACTAGCATCAACTTCGATCAATTCCACATTAATGCCGGCACCGACCGCAGAAACGCCACTTAAGGCTGAGATAGCCTGCTTACCGAAAAAGGTATCAGCAAGCATTTTTTTCAAGCCTGTGGGTGGGTTAAAAGCAATAGAGCCACCAGGAGCTGAAACGGTTCCACTCAGGGAGGTTGAACTTGCAGGGGTAGTATTGCTATCACTACTACACGCAACAAGTAGCGATAGACTGGAAACCATGCTCATTGCTATTGTTTTATTCTTCAATCGATGAAAGAGGTGTTTGTTATCGCTATACATCTAAGTACTCCTTATTTAATTGTTGTGATTCCAAAGAACAGGTATAGATGCTTATCTTTGGGTGGCGCTATGTTGTATGCGACTTGTGTCGGCAGTATTGTTGGGAATCTTTATAAATGATAATGGTAAAAACCAATTTATGAATAACAATTTGCTACTCAATTAAGCTTATGATTACTGTTGATGTTTGAAGTAGGCAGATATATTTTTTTCGGTATTGGCTCAATAAAGCAGACTTGCTGGTATCAACAGTGTTACAGGTAAGATGATTAATATGAGGCAGCGTCCCGTGATGTGGGCTTGAAGACAAAATTAATGATAATGATGTTGTAAAAAAAGCGCCCCAGAGGGGCGCTAAAGAGACGATTGTTTGAATGACTTAGTTAACTGGAATGGCAATATACTGCCCGGCACCTTTTTGGCTATTACCTTCGTCAGTAGTACCTTGTAAGGCCGTGAGGATAATGATGTTACCGGACTCAGAAATAAACCCAGCCCAATAGTGTAAATAACCCTCATTGTTTTGAGCAAAGGCGATGTTTCCATCGGTACCCACGAAAACGGGTGTAGTTGTTGAGTAGGTTTCAGCTACCGTAGTGACACTGAAATCACCTTTATTGCTTACCTGGCTCATGCGGTCTACACCATTAATGGACACCGTGACTTTTGAGGCATCTGTATTAAAACTGATAGTGTCATCGTCTCCACGGAATCGATTGATTTCGATCTGCCCAGAAGTATTCATGATCTTTTCAAGTCCGATCAGACGGTAGGTACGGTTTGCCAGGTCAGGGGTGTTCGCTGGTTTTCTGACGGCTATCAGGTTTGACAGGGTTGAAGATTTTATGATTTCTCCACCACCTTCCATAAATATTTTTTCAGCACCAGTACTGACAGTCGTAAACAGCTCTCCACTTGTGCTGGCAAAACCCGTTATGGAGTTACCAGAATCATCTTTGTATGTGAGAGCACCGTTGGATTCGGCTGTTAATGTTCCAGCGGCTGGGCTGACAGGGGGAGGAGTTATGATTGTGGCTGTTCCATCACCTTGTGGAGTAAATACTACCGTTCCCCCTTCAAGGCCAGCGATGCTGGTTTTGCCAGCACTAATATTGATTGACTGGATGCCAACGGACAGGCCATATTTCCCTGAGCCATGTGTGAATTGGTGACCCATGAATACGGCACCATAGTTGCCATCAAGAGTTGAAATATTAAAACCTGAGGCCTGTTTCGCAAACACTGACATTTCAAATTGAGCATCATGGCCAACCTTTTCATTTGGATCGATGGCCGTTTTGGCCTCATTGGTACGGAAGATCACAGACCGATCGATAAAGGTTGAGAAGTAAATGCCATCCACTCCACTGTTATAGGCCTGTTCCGGGGACGGTAATTCACGAGCACCGTGGTTATTGTCAGGGGCCCACAGATATTCTTCAAAGGGGAAGTTAAAGAAAATATTGCCATCAGCGTCTACCTGGCCAATGTTACTGTAACTTCCATCATCGGTACTGCTATCCAGTTCATACCAGATATAGTAATCTATATTATTGGGTGTTGAGTTTTGGGTATAAGAAAAGTTATCTGATCCAAACTTCAGTCCTAACTTATTGTCTCCCTCATCCACTAGTATGGCATTACCAGCGCTACCATCAGCAGTTTGTGCGGCATTCGAATAAGCGAGGGGGTCATTAAAATACTGGAAGCCCATACCTCTATCAGTAAAATGCACACCACCTGCAACTGAGCTGGCCAGACCGGGTTCGGCCGCTGCAGCTGCAATGGCAGTGTCAACCGTATCTCCAAGTTCAGCTTCCAGTTTTTCCAGCATACTGCTCATGTCTGAGGTTGCAGCCAGATCAAACTCTTCGGCCTTACCAGAAAGGACGATGACAGCATTCACCGGTATTTCTGATAGCTTGGCGCCCTTGTCGATAAACTTTTGCAGTATAAATTCAGAAAGGGGTGTGATATCCACAGCCTTTTCTACTACCTGAGCACGTAGTTCCCGGTCTTTACCCGTAATGCGTACCACCAGATTGGCCGCAAAATCGAGCCCGGCAGGCAGCGCCAGTCTGTAGGTCCCCGTGATAGATGTGACTGTTTCTGCCAGTACTTCACCAACTTGCTTACCCGAATCATCCACCTTGATTAATTCAACCTTGGCACCTGGGACCGGTTCAAGTCCGGTAATTCCTGCTGCAGCAACAGGGAAGAAAAACTCACCCATGGCATACATGAGATCCTGGTTTTTATACTGAGCCAGCTGGTCAGAGGTAACCTGAGCAACACCCGATACCTCTTTTGCCTGGCCGCCGCCATCTCCACCAGTTCCTGCACTACCGCCACCACCACCACCGCAGGCCGTAAGAAAGATCAGGACAAGGGAAAACAGGGCGGCACTCAGAATATTTCGTCTGAAGGCAAGCGTTAAAATTGAATTGATTGACAGATGGTTCATTTTTAAATCTCCGACGAGTTGAAAAAGTCCATTAAAGTAGAGAAGGGTATGCCAGTTATAATCTGTACAATGCGTGATTGTATGCTGATAAGAAAATGTGGGCATCACCCATATGGGTGAAAAATAAATCTGAAATTAATGGTTGGTTATGTAATGTTCAGTTTGTCGGATTGATTAACGCATCTGAGACCTTTATTAGAACACGTGCATAATAAAAATTATTATCTTTCAGATAGATAAATATTTTTTAACCTATATGGGTGAGTCGATATTAATTACAAACGGATAATCCTGTATTAAGTATTCTTCAGTAACCGGTTGTTTTGAATGGAATGAGTAGAGTTGGCACTGTCTTTGCTAATACTGCATGGTGAATAAATAATGGAAGATGAGAAAAGTGAAAAAAAATAAATCAAACCTTAAAGTAGGACTGATAAGTATTTTCTGCGTGTGTGTATCATTTAGTACACATGCGGCATATATATCTGATGGACAAGTTATTACAAACGATACTACTGGACTTGAATGGTTGAGCTTATCATCAACCAGGGGAATGACCTATGCAAATGCCTTGTCGAGCAATGCAGCAAATGGTTGGCGATATGCGAGTAACAATGAAGTTGTTAGTTTATTTAATGACTTCTTTTCTGGTTATGTCACAAATACTACCCAAGGTAGTTCAGTTTATAGCAATAGTCATAGTTCTAGTTCATACCCGTGTGGACTTGGTGGTACGTGTTATTCTTCCCGAACGAGTTCAACTCCTGACTCAGCTTATACGCAGTCCCAGCAATATAGTGATATTAGTAACTGGTTTTCATTCTTTGGTACGACTTATTACAACAGCTGGTCTAGTGGGTTTAGTCAGGGTGCTATAGGTCTTTATCGTGATGAAATGGGAGCATTGCGAGAGCTGGGAGCAGGCAAGAGTAGCTCTTCATCATATAGCTCATCTTATAGCAACAACTATGTAAATGGTCCTGACTTTGCCTTTATTCATAGTGAAAATGATTATTCGATCTATGGTACTTTTCTTGTACGCTCAAATATAGTAACTACAGTGCCAGAACCAGGGGTTTGTGCGCTAATGTTATTTGGGCTCGTGGGATTTGGCATTGCAAGACGAAGAATAAAATAGTTTATAAGAAGCAATACATAAACAGGCCGCTTTAGCGGCCTTTTCTTATTGGCTGTTTCAGCAAGATGAAATCAGGTTCATTAGTCTGTGTGATCTTCTCAGACCTTAATGCCCAGGGGCTGGTTTAACAGGGTGCGAACAAGGTCTACCTGTCGGTTACAGTCTGTTTTACGAAAGATAGTCTTTAGTTGGGACTTAACAGTATTTGTAGAGACATTGTTTATCTCTGCTATCTGCTCAATCGTTAATCCATTCACTATACCAATTGTTACAAGAGACTCGGCTTCGGTAAGGCTAAATCGTGATTTTAGTGACTCTGTTGAGATTGAGGAACCGGCATTGGGATCGCTTAGATAGACTAAAGCAAGAGGCTCGTCTGAAGCTGTGGGGAGATCGTAGTCCTGACTATCACAATGAGTCACTAAAATAGTCAGAGGGTTATGAGCTTCATAGTGTTGAAGATATAAAGTCCTGCTTGTAGGCTTACGTGATGAGTCGCTTTGACTCTGAACTTCCGCAATACATTTACTGAGTTTTTTGTTTTGTTCATTGCTGGTGGCACATAAGCCAAGTTCATTTAGCTGAATTGCGGGGTGAGATTGAATAATCGAATCTGCAACGGGGTTGGAAAAGACGACGTGTCCCTGTCTGTTAACAACAACAACACCCAGTGACAAATGTGATAAGCCGGTACTAAATGCCTTTTCACGTAGACGCAATTGCTTAAATACCTGCTGTATGCGCATGGCTCTTTGTATATGGGGTAATAAACCAGACAGTGCATCGAGTCGGGCAGGTTCAAAGGCTCCCATACCCTGGCTGCGATGAAGCCCCAAACCGACAATCCAGTCGTCGTCATTAAACACATTCATGCCCGCCACATAATGAATGTTAACGGGTTTATTCATTAACCGGTGATAGATACCATGCTTGAAATCAGGCTCATCCGGGTTATAAATATTCCGCGCCTTGCCGGCGGGCTCTTTGGCCATAATCTTAAAAGCTGGATCGATATTGGCAAAACCATGGTTATAGGCATAAAGGCCTGCCTTGGGTATACCGTAGCCGTACATACTAAAGGTACGTTTCTTTTTGTGTGATTTAACAAACAGGGCAGCAGAGTTGGAATTAACTAGTTGACTTATTCCATGTAGGGCCTTTTCCCAGTGATCAGGTTGATAAGCGGCCTCATAAATTTCACCAACAACATCCAGTATCTCAGTGGTCATGTCATTTGACCCCACTCCAAATAGATATAAAGTAAATCCTGTAATTTAAGAATGACTCAAAAATGATTAGCTGGCAATACGGCTACCTTCAGTGCTCCCATTGTAGACCTGGTATAAAACAATTGACCATTTTTTAACCAATAAAAGTGTGCTTATAAAACTTCAAAGTTAAATTATCAGGTTTTGTACTGATCTGTGATCTATTTCGCTATGCAGTGGAACCTTTCTGGTCGAACACACGTGTTAATAATCAAGTAATGGGTCGACGCCCTTTTGATAGACGCTTGCATAGACAATGATGATTGGAGGTTTGAAATGGTAAATAAGAACAGATTTTTACTCACGGCGATGGCCGCTGGCGTAATCGCTGGCCTGGCTGCCTGTGGGGGTAGTAATGGTCCAAGTAGCACCGGCACCACTTCGACAGGACCAACACGAGTGGTTACCGGTCCGATCACTGCCTTTGGTAGTGTTTATGTTAATGGTGAAAAGTTTGAAACTGATGACGCGGCAGTTTACGTCGAAGACAGTGAGTCTAATGAAGGCGAACTGCGAGTTGGTATGAATGTTACGGTGAAATCTTCATCGGATGGTACAGCCGATTCTATTCATTATGATGATGATGCGGAAGGTGAGGTGCTTAGTGTTGAAGTTGGTGTTGATAATACCGGAACAATGAATGTTATGGGGCATGATGTAACAGTCGATACCAATACCATTTTTGAAAGTAAAGTTCCGGAAATTACACAGGCTTCAGAAATTACTATAGGTAATATTGTTGAAGTATCAGGTACTTCTTCTGGCACCGGCGGTATCCTGGCCACTCGTCTTGAGGTAAAGGCCCTTGACCTGGATTTTTATATTAAAGGTGACCACGACAGCATGGAAGTGAAAGGCAATGTTTCTGGCCATGTTGTGGATGCTGGAACCTTCATGATTGGTAATATTACAGTTTCCTATACTGATGTAGTGGTTGACGATAGTATGCCTGCTGGTAACTGGGACGGTCTTTATGTAGAAGTCAAAACTGTAGAAAGCATTGTTGGTAATACAATGGTTGCCTCTAAAGTTGAACTGGAAGATGGCGGCAGCAAGGGTGAACATGACGATGATGATGAGCTGGAAGTCAAAGGTGAAATCAGTGAATATGTTGATGGAACGTCATTAACTGTAAATGGCCATACTTTCCTGATTGATGCCAACACAACTTATGATGAAGGAAAATCAGCTAATGATCTGGATGTTGGCGTTATGGTTGAAGTTGAAGGTTATACCGATGCCAATGGTAACCTAGTTGCCAAAGAGATCGAGCTTGAAGATCATGATGAAGGCATGGGGTCTGATGAAATCGAAGGCACTGTCAAAATCGTTGGTTCAGTAGTTGATAACGACGGTACGATTGAAGTTACGGATAAGCATGATATGACAGTAACTATCGTGGTTAACAGCAACACCATTATGCACGACGACAGTTCAGCTAAGGTAACCAATTTCAACCTGAGTATGTTGAAAGATGGTGAAACAGTTGAAGTACATTATGTCACTGAGGGTGATGTAAATACTGCCACTAAACTGGAGCGTGAAGATCCAAAAGAACCAGAAATGGCACCAGCTCCAGAAACAAAAACATCAAAATAAGCATTCTAAGCCAATGCTAAACAAAACCCGGATCATCTGATCCGGGTTTTTTTATGCTTCACTGTAAAATCTGCGCAAATAGCTGAATGAGATCGTTGCGGCCAGCTCTTAAATCCCTTATTATAATTCCACAATAATTAGCTGGATTTGGACTATATCCAGTCGGGGCAGGAAATGGGCGAGGGGAGAGATGGACTCGTTAAGTAAGTTTCAGGAAAGATCGACATTCAAATATAAAAATCGGGCAGCCGCCAATCTGAATAAGTTCACACCTTCAAGGGGTGAGCGACTGTGTCATGCCGATGCCAGTCTATACGATATAATTCCAGAGCCTGCCAGGTTGCAGCCATTGTCGGATGAAGGCATTTATAGTATTAAACCCAAACGATATCGATAGATATCCATTCTTTATAATTCTTAACATGCATTGAGCCTTGTTCATGTCACATAGCAATATGTTATGGTAGGTATTAGCGCGTCTGGTCTAAAGTCGATAATAATTTATATTCTCATTTGATATAAGGAAGGCAGATAAAATGGATCTTTTTCTAGCCCTGTATCTCTACCTTTTTGTGATTGTAGCCGTGGTCTGGTTTATAGGTGCCTTGCTACACAAAAAGATATTCCAGAAAAATCACCACTATCTTGCCTGGACTTTAGGTATCACCCTTAAATTCTCCGCTGTTGTTGGTGGTCTTGCATCGATAATTTGTGTTTATCTAATACATCAAACACATAGTTTTGGTGCTTTTGCGATGTTTATAGGGTCATGGTCAATACCACCATTGGTGATGTTTTTAACAACACTAACCATGGGGTCGAGCTTGTGCTGTTGGGCTTATTTCAAACCGGAAATATTTTTAAAAAGAGATATTTCAATATTACCAACCGATCGTGCAGTACGAATATCATCGGGTGTCTTGTTATTGTTGCTATCTGGCATACTTTATTATGTGTTACCCAGCTTTCATTTATCACCTTATGAGTCGCTTTCAGAACAAAGTAATACTCACAGCCTAATACTTCAGGCCTGGCGTCCGGGTAAAGATGAGTTATATGTAAACAGGAAGCGTGTCGATATCATAACCATTAAGCGTGAACCTGATTCTGGTGTGAACATGAGGTTTCACATAGATCTTGATTGGCGTGGCAGGGCAATGCTGGAGGTTCTCAGGCCACCTTATAGCGGATATGAAACTTTATACCTGCCCTTTAAAAAATCGACTTATGAAATTAAAGAGGGTGAATTGGTAAAACTAAAGTGAAGCTATCTAGTAGAAATGATTAAACCGTGTAGTACTACTACACGGTTATCATGCTGGTAACCAAAGTATTTTAGAACAACCCCTTGTTCAACCACATATGCACCCAGATACTGGCGCCATAACCAAGGGCAATGGCAGGTGTCCACTTTAGGTGAGCAAAGAAGGTGTACTTACCTCTGGCCTGTCCCATCAGGGCAACCCCAGCGGCAGAGCCAATGGATAATAAGCTACCGCCCACTCCGGCGGTCAGGGTTACCAGCAACCACTGGCCCTGAGACATTTCCGGCTGCATGGTCAGTACCGCAAACATGACCGGGATGTTATCGACGATGGCAGACAGGATGCCTACTGCAATATTAGCTTCAGTGTGGCCCCACTGGTTATACATTATCTCGGATGTCAGGGCGAGGTAACCCATAAAACCGAGTCCACCGACACATAACACCACACCATAAAAGAACAGTAGGGTGTCCCACTCGGCGCGGGCGATCTTGTTGAAGATATCAAAGGGCACCACATCACCGATCATCTTGTCGGCCTTTTCCTCGTCATGAGGCGTGGCACTGGGTTGCTGATGATGTGTCTTGCGCAGATAAAAACCAAACAGTTGCAGGTATGACAGACCGGTCAACATGCCGATAACGGGTGGCAGGTGCAGGAAGTTGTGGAAACAGACCGCAGTAATAATCGTCAACAGGAACAGGGCAATAATCCGTTTCGCGCCACGGCGCATGACTACCAGTTCATCACTGGCCGTTGGCTGTTCATTGGGAATCGCAAAGTGCATGATGGCAGCGGGGATCAGGAAGTTAACTGCAGCTGGGACAAACAGGGAAAAGAAACCCCAGAAGTCGACAATACCTTTTTGCCAGACCATCAGTGTCGTGATATCACCAAAGGGTGAGAAGGCACCACCAGCATTAGCCGCCACCACGATATTAATACAGGCCAGACTGACAAAGCGAAGATTGCTGCCACCTACCGCCATGACCACGGCGCACATCAACAGGGCGGTGGTCAGGTTATCGGCCACGGGTGAGATAAAGAAGGCCAGTACACCCGTCAGCCAGAAAAGTTGACGCAGACTAAAACCTTTGCGGATCAACCAGGAACGCAGGGCATCGAATACCATGCGCTCTTCCATGGCATTGATATATGTCATCGCCACCAGCAGGAACAACATCAGCTCGCTGTATTCCAGCAGGTTGTGTCTTACAGCCTGTTCAGCAGCGTGGTTTAAACCATTATTGGCATACACAATGGCAATGAGTACCCAGATGATACCGGCGGCAAGGATCACCGGTTTGGATTTACGCAAATGGGTAAACTCCTCCGCCATGACCAGGATATACGCGATAATAAAAATCACAATAGCAGCAATACCCACGCCATGAGTTGTGAGGTCGAGTGTTTGACCGGCAGTGGCGGAAGCAAAACTAAGGCTGGGTAATAAGAGCAAAGTCATGAATGTCAGCAGTTTATGCATTGTAGTTTCCTTTTCTTAGGGCAAAGTCTGCCAGTGGACCTGCGTAAAATGATGCAGGCCCGATAGGCAAAAAAGTTTTGGATGTTTTTAAAAGACCAGGTTTAACATGGTTAGTGACACCACCAGGAACAGCACGGTCATGATGCCACCGGCCTTCATAAAGTCAGGCACGCGATAGCCAGCTGGTCCCATGATCAGGGCATTTACCTGATGGGTCGGGATCAAAAATGAATTTGATGTGGCGATGGCCACAGTCAGAGCAAATACCGCCGGGTTGGCACCGGCACCAATGGCAATATTCACTGCGAGTGGTACCAATAATACGGTTGCACCGACATTGGACATCACCAGGGTAAAGAAGGTAGCCAGTATGGCAACGGCGGCCTGCAGTACCCATATCGGTACATCACCTAACAGGGTCAGAGTCTGTTGTGCAATCCAGGCAGCGGTACCGGAACTCTCCACGGCACCACCCAATGGGATAAGACTTGCCAGCAGGAATACCGTCTTCCAGCTTACGGCTTCATAGGCTTCGTCCATGCTCAATACACCCGAGAGGATCATGCCGAGGGCACCGACCAGTAATGAAATGGAAAGACGTAAATCAGAGAACAGTACCAGACTTAGTGCAATACCAAAGAACACCAGAGCAGAACAGATCTTATGTGGTCGCAGTTCTTCATGGGGATATTCTGTTGTGACAACCACAAAGTTACGATCTTTCTCGAGTCGGGACAGTGCATCCCAGGTGGTGTGTACTACCAGAGTATCACCGGCCTGTAGTGGCATATCACGTACACCTTCACCTTCACGGTAGGTTTCACCACCACGGTGCAGTGCCAGCATGGAAACACCATAGGTCTTACGCATCCATACGTCATGAGCACTCTTACCAATCAGGTTTGAGCTAGGGGGAATAACGACTTCACCAACACCGGCCTTAGTCGCCGCCAGTAGATCGTTAAAGGTCTCCAGGTCATAACGAACCTGTAACTTATATTTATCTGCAAAATTTTTCAGTGCGGTATCTGAGCCAATGACACCAAGAACGGTATTGGCGGTTATGCCGACATCGCGGGCCAGACCACCAGGACCAACTCGGACATCATCGGGTGAGCGCATGGCACCAATCACACGAACCTTTTCTGCATGCTCAACATCGTCCAGCATTTTGCCAACCAGCGGGCTGCTTGGTGGAACAACCATTTCATAAAGATCGTACTTCACGCCATAGGTGTCCTGGAAATAATCCATGGCGGCGGTCGCCTCCACACCTTCTGTCTTACGCGCTGGTAACACAAAGCGACCAGCAAACACGAAATACAGGATTCCGGTGGCAACCAGTGCTACACCAATCGGTGTCACAGAAAACAGACCAAAGGTTTCCATCTGCTGTGCTGCCGGCAGGGTTTTATTGGAAGTAAGGATCAGGTCATTTAACAAAATCAGTGGGCTGGAACCGACCATAGTAATGGTGCCACCGAGAATGGCACAAAAGCCCATGGGCATTAACAGGCGCGACATGGGCAGCCCGGTGCGTGCAGAAATACGGCTGACCACTGGCAGGAACAAAGCGGCGGCGCCCACGTTCTGCATAAAGGAGGAGATGAAGCCCACGGTACTGGAGATAATGGGAATAATGCGAGCCTCGTTTTTACCGCCGACGCGTAGAATGAAACTGGCCACGGAGCCCATGATACCGGTCTTGTCCAGGCCGGCACCGATGATCATGACGGCAATGATGGAAATGACCGCGTTGCCGGCAAAGCCATCAAACAGGTGGCGGGGGTCAACCAGGGGTTTTTCGAGACCCATCGATGGTCCCATCAGCCCGCTCAGTCCCAGCAGTACCATTATACTGACCGCCGCGACATCAACCGGGACCACCTCAAAGGCGAACAGGTAGATGGTCAGGATCAGGATGGTCATAACCCAGGCAATCTCGGTTGAGGGGACAACCGTAGTTAAAAACAGGCCTATGGCGATAAAAATAACAGCAGCAACCAGACGCTTGACCAACTGGTTGGGGTCTACGGGACAGCCCATCCGGATCTCCTAATACTTTGTTTTGTCGATGAAATCAGGCCATTGTTGTGAGCGGTAAATCGCAACCACAGGGCCTTTTTAAATGATAATTAGAGATTAATTATATACTAAACAGGAATATGCTTTAAGCTGTAGGGTATGATATTTATAGCCATCATATGAAAATTATTCATATGCTGAAGATTCTAGTTATTATCGCCATGCGCCTTGGTACGCTTAAGAATTGACCTTTGGGGCCAGTGCGAGTAGTTTTGGCCGTTCCAGGAAACATACCATTTATATATAGTATCCAACAGGGATGAGCCAGATGAAAATACTTGTGGTTGATGACCACCCTTTATTCCTCGAAGGTATACGTACGGTGCTGCCACAACTGGGGACTGACGTTTCAATTCAGTCCAGTGGCAGTTGTGAAGAGGCCATGAGCTGTCTGGATGAGGACTTCGATCTGATCCTGCTGGATATCAACCTGCCAGGTATGTCCGGTCTGGAGGGCATGCAACAGATTCGACACCAGGCCCCGGCCACCCCTCTTGTGGTAATGTCTGCCTCGGAAGATCGTAACAAGGTGATGCAGGCCATCGAACAGGGTGCTAAAGGCTACATCCCAAAATCATCCACACCTGAAATTATTCTCACTGCCCTGCAACTGGTGTTATCCGGTGGGGTGTACTTACCCATGGCCATACTGGATACCGTCAATTCCTCCCAATCAAAAACCACCAATGATGAGGGGCAGTCACTGACGCCTCGACAGGTCGACGTCCTGAAGTTACTGGCCGAGGGGCATTCCAACAAGGCCATTGGCAATCAACTGGATATGGCCGAGAACACTGTGCGGGTCCATGTTAGTGCTATTCTACGTTTTCTTGATGTCGGTAACCGAACCGAGGCCGGCCTGGCAGCTTCGCGTATGGGCTTAATTACGGAAACAGAGTTTTAGTTCATAGGTGATAGTTTGGTCATCCTCTCCCACAGGGAGTGGGCTGGGCGAGGGGATAGTTAGCTTGTGCTTTTTTATCACAGCTAACTTAATTATTCACAGTGTTAGCCTCAGCCTGTTTTTTTCTGGACTCTTCTAATAAATAACTCATCAAACTGCGTAATTTTGCCGGAGAAACCGGTTTGTGTAAGAGATGAAAACCACTATCTTTGGCTTCACGTATTCGTTGGGGGTCGGTATCACCGGTCAGTATGATGGCTGGTATAGTTTGCAGACAGTGGTCGTGAATTCGTCTAATGGCCTCAATTCCGGTTTCATTATTTCTTAAGCGATAGTCAGTCAGAATCATATCAATATGACAATCTGAGCTTAAATGATCCATGGCCTGTTGAATGGATTCTGCCTCAAGAACCATGCAATGCCATTCCTCAAGTACGTTTCGCATCCCCAGTCGAATCATGGCTTCATCATCAATGACCATGACACGGGTGTTTTGTAGATCATCGGTGAATTGAGTTGTCTGTGCTATTTGTGAACTTATGCTATCCACAAAAGGTACTGTGACTGAAAAGGTCGAACCCTGGTTCGGCGTTGATTTAAGCGCGAGTTGAATCGTAAGTAAATCAGCCAGTCGTTTAACAATAGCCAGCCCGAGGCCAAGTCCCTTGCGGCGATCACGCTCGGGGTTTTCTATCTGATAAAACTCTTCAAAAATCTTTAGCTGTTGCTCGCTAGCAATCCCGATACCGGTATCATGAACTTCAATCTGTACCTGATTCTTTATCAACTGACAGTCCAGTTTGATATGACCTTTATTGGTGTAGCGGATCGCATTAGATACAAGGTTACGCAGGATACGCTCCAGCATGGATGGATCGGTGTGTATTACAAAGTCACAATCAATAACTTCTAGCCGGAGTGACTTGCTGCTGGCTACCTCGTCAAAGTCTGTTTGTATACGTTGCAGAATAGGCTTTAGCAGAAAATCAGTGGGTTTAGGTTCCAGAACACCGGCATCGAGTTTTGAAATATCTAAAAGTGAATTTAACAGGTCGCTCAGGGCATCTGTTGAGATTCGGATATTATCGACAATATTGCGAACCTCGGGATAGGTGATGCGGTTTTCCAGTGCATCAACAAACAGGCCAAGGGCATGTAAAGGCTGGCGCAGGTCATGACTGGCAGCGGCGAGAAATTTTGATTTTGATAGGTCAGCCTGAACAGCTTCTTCTTTTGCCTGTTCAGCCTGAATATTTTGTTTAGACAGGTCATTTACCAGATCAATGTTTTCAATGCGAAGATCAATGGATTTGCGTACCGCACGTCTCATGTTATGACCACTGATTAGAATGACAATCAGATACAGTAAAAACATGGTGCCCAGTGTCCAGTGCTGGCTGTTGTCTGAGGTGAAAAAGCGAGTAATAAAAGGCACCAGGATGAAACCAGTGAAGGCCACATAGGATCTTAAATAAGGTGCAAACACCGCGAGGCCTGCCGCGGTTACACCGAGGACCATAATATCCAATAACACCAGCGAGGTAGGATTATCAATTACACCGGGCCAGTAGATGGTCATGCCCCACAAGGAACCGGTAATAATGGCGGCCATGGGGAACAGGTTAATCCATTTTTGTGATTGTTCAGCAGGGGGTTGGGTGTAGCGATAACGACCGACACGATAGACCCAATATAGACTTTGACCTATCAAAACCGTTGACCAGATTAGCAACCAGTTGGTATTGACGGTATCCCATAAAAAAATCACAGTGATGATCACGGCCAGGGCATGACCAGTGAGTATGGTATAGATAGATTGGTAAAAAAGGATATTGGCCAGCTCTGCCAGTAGCTGCTGAGACCTGTTGATTGTAGTTCTGTCTACAGGTTCAAGGAGTGGGGGTGTAGTGTTATCTTTGTTCATGACAAAACAAGCCTTTGTTTAACTGTCAGTCTCCACTTAATTCAGCTTGAAAACAAGTCAATCATGTAGGATATCTACTTAAAATAATATTAAGTGACTATGAATCAATACCTGTCTATTCGTCATTTAGAGCTAGATAAGTAGTGCGCTATCTAATATGTGATAAATACAACGTCGCAGTTCATCGGGTTTGAAGTTGTTGGACATGATGAATATATTTTTATCGATAAATTGTTCTGTTAGATTAATGCCATGATTATTCAAAAAAATGGTAGGTATGGTTTGATTAAACTGTAGGCGTAAGCGTCTGACTCTTTTTATACTGTCGATTTCAGAACCTGGCTCGATGGGCAAGATTAACAGACTGGGACAATGGTTTAATGTCATTACCAGCCTTTCCAGTTCATCACCTTGTAAGGCTGGATAGACCTGAAATTGCATATCTTCCAGCAATAACACAAGCCCCTTCAGTACCTGTCTATCACTTTCCTGTATCAGAACTATTTGTTTTTGTTCATGCATATTGGATCATAAATTCTTAGAGTAACTGGCCTGACTTTAGGGGAAATTGGAGACAAGAGATATGCTACATACTGCTTAGTCGGTGGACTAGCTTGTATTAGAAAGGACTAGTCCATGGACTAGTTTCTTAGATAATGCACGTGTTTTATGTGACAAGACTTTTTTACCGGGTTGGAGAAGATGTATTAGTTAAAGAAAGAGTAGTTAATTCGAAGTTAATGAACTTGTAATATGGTTATAGAATAAACAAATGTAATGAAAGCGGTTAGTTTTTATTCAGGCTCAAATTTATAATGCATTGATCTTAGTGTGGTTTGTATGTTAATAATGCAGACTCAGAACTTACATATAGAAAATCAAAAAATAATAAACAATAAATTTTAATTAGGGGGAAGTTATGAAGCCAAGTTTAAATTTAACAGCAATTTTATTAGTAACAGCACTTTTATTTGGTGGTTGCGCACTTACTCAAGTGGTCGTTCCGGTTAAAAAAGAAACCATGGATACGGTTAAGTCATCTGAAGTAAAAATTGTAGTTGAACAGCAAGAAATATATGCGCATGTTAACAGATCAAATATAACAGGGGCTATGGGAGGCGGGATTCTATGGGCATTAATTGATTCTGCCATTGATAGCTCAAGGTCAGAGGATGCTGATAAAGAACTTCAGCCAATAAAAAATATGCTGTTGGAAATAAATACACAGGAAATATTAAAAAATAATTACTCTAAAAAGCTTAAAAATGTTGCCTGGTTAAATGCTAAGTCATTTAGTATTGAAACAAAAGATTTGCAGTTGGAGGAAAGAAAAAAGGTAACTGTCAATTCGGTTAATAACGCAGTGCTGTTTGTTAATATAAAGTATTTTCTAACTTCGGATTATAAAACGCTTAAAGTAATGGTAAGTGCAGAAATGTACCCGAATACAAAAGAGTTGCAGAAATTAGGGGTTAACAATTTTACCGATGAGTCAATGTTATATAAAAACAGTTACACATATGAATATTCAATTCCTGATAACAATTTAGAAAAAGATGGCATATTGAATAAATGGGTATCCGATGATTCGAATAATATCGCTAAAGTGCTTGAGCGAGGTTTTGAGTCTGTAACAAATTGGCTTGCGAATGACCTTCAAGCAGCTAAGCATGAAAAATTAGCTAAAAATTAATGTTGATATAAGCCTCTAATAAATAATAACCATGTATTCGAGTAAATATATGAAATATTTAGCTTTAGTGATGCTATCAAGCATCCTTTTTACAGGATGTGCATATAAAAGTTCTATGCAAGTACCCTTGAAGTATACTAAGGAAGCAGAAAAAGCTGATCTTAATCATAAGTTGCAAGCAGAACAACATGGACGTTCTTGCAAAATAAAATTAACTAAAATAGAAGATAAGCGGTTTAATAAACAAAGCCTTGGTATAATTGGTCGTACCACTATTTTGTCTGATAATCTTGATGCCTGGGTTAGGCAGGGAGTTATCGAGGAAAGTAAAAACCAATATTCTTTAATCCTTCCACAGGTTAAAACTAAAGGCTCTATAGATTTATCGATGGAGTTGCAAATAAGAAAAGCGTATATTCATTCTATTAACGCCAGTAAAACGGCAAATATTGTCTTAAAAGCAAAACTTCGCAGTAAAGATATTGATGATACATCGAAATATTATCGTGGTGGATATACTTCAATAAACTGGGATAGCTCAGAAGATGAATCTCATGAAGCTTTAAATAAGGCGTTATTTGAAGCTATACACAAACTGAACAAAGATATTCTAAGTTTGTGCAAGAAAACATAAATTGAAATAGAAAATTTATTCTATACCAGCCAATTAATAATTTGTAAAAGATACACCTTCATTTTGCCTTTAAGTATATAAGGTTATAGTTCTCGTTGGGAGTGTGTTCGTAATATTCGTTTGATGATTTAGGTAGTATAATCCTCTGCTACTTTGATGGAATAATCCGCTAGGATATTACGCATGCACAAAACAGCTCAGGATGTGAATGGAAAACCAGAGCCAGTCTCTTTTATTGAAGCCATACTTTACTGGCTCAAACTTGGCTTTATCAGTTTCGGCGGCCCTGCCGGTCAGATCAGCATGATGCACCAGGAGCTGGTGGAGAAACGTCGCTGGATCTCTGAACATCGTTTTTTACATGCCCTCAATTACACCATGGTACTGCCCGGTCCAGAGGCGCAGCAGTTGGCTACTTATATCGGTTGGCTCATGCATGGGGTGTGGGGCGGCATCTTCGCCGGTGTTTTATTTGTCCTGCCTTCTCTATTTGTATTGATTGCCCTGACCTGGATATACCTGAGCTTTGGGGATGTGCCTGCGGTTGCGGGAATTTTATATGGCATCAAACCGGCAGTAACGGCCATTGTGGTGTTTGCTGCATATCGTATCGGTTCCCGCGCTTTGCCCAATAATGTTTTGCGTGCCATGGCAGTGCTGGCCTTTGTCGCCATTTTTGGTTTTGACGTGCCTTTCCCCTACATCGTTTTAGGGGCGGCCATCATTGCCTATCTGGGTTCTCGAGTTTCACCGGGTCACTTCAAGGCCGGTGGTCATCATGGAGATGGTGGTAAATCATACGGTGTTGCCCTGATTGATGATGATACTCCCCCGGCACCTCATACCCTGTTTAAATGGAGTAGAGTAATCACTTACTCACTGATTGGCATGGCTATTGGTGGGGCAGTCATGGCTGGGCTAACCATGCAGTATGGCTGGCAAGGCACACTGACGCAGATGAGCTGGTTTTTTACCAAGGCCGCCCTGGTCACCTTTGGGGGTGCCTATGCAGTGCTTCCTTATGTATATCAGGGTGGGGTTGAGCAATATGCCTGGTTAACAGGGCCACAGATGATCGATGGCCTTGCCCTGGGCGAAACCACACCCGGCCCATTGATTATGGTCGTGGCCTTTGTTGGCTTTGTCGGTGGCTGGACTAAAGAGTTGTTTGGACCTGAGCTATTACCATTGGCAGGCGCAGTCGGTGCCAGTGTTGCCACTCTGTTTACTTTTTTACCTTCATTCTTATTTATATTGGTAGGAGCACCTGCCGTTGAGGCTACACGGCATGAATTACATTTTACTGCTCCGTTAACCGGTATCACGGCTGCAGTTGTTGGCGTGGTGTTAAACCTGGCTACTTTCTTTGCTTACCATGTGCTTTGGCCGAAAGGTTTTGAGGGTGCGTTTGAATGGTTTGCAGCAGTTATAGGTACAACTGCTTTTATTGGACTGTTTCGTTATAAAGTCGGCATTGTTAAAGTGATTGGTGTAAGCGCATTATTAGGGTTGGCTTATTCTCTCATGGTTTAATCTATATGAAGGTTCATTAGCTAGTGGGAATTGTTTTCTTGTAAAAAGTGTTGATAGAATGGAAGTGTGCATTGCACTGAGTATTTAAAATAAAACTACAGGAGGTAGGTATTATGAGTAAGGATATATTCAAAGCCGGGATGTTCTTTCTGGCGCTAGGTATTTTCAACAGCAGTCAGGCAGCAGTCATCGATTTTGAAACTGTACCAGGGGGTTCCCCTGCTGATCAGCTTGCAATAAGTAATCAATACCTGAGCACACATGGGGTTAGTTTTTCTTTGTTGGGTGGAGGTACGCCATATCTTGAAAGAGTCGGAATCAGTGATTCAGGCCAGGGGTTCTGGAATGCTCAGCGCCGAACCTATGATGTTGAGTCACCGGGGTTTGAGGGAGGACTTGGCGATTACTTTCTAAGGTTCAATACAGGTACATTATCTACAGCACCTGGACCAACACTATTAATATATTATCTCAACCCGGTTAGTGCCGCATCTGCTCAAATCTGGGATATTGATGCAGCACCAAACAATACCAATGGATACGAGTCGTGGATGGTCACAGCTTATGATAATAGTGGTACGGCAATAGACACTTTATACAGCCCAATAGGGATAAATGAAAACTCCTTGTCGTCATTAAATGGTAAACCCTGGGAATGGTCATTTAATCGTGCTGGCAAAGATATCTATTCGATCCAGATAGCGTTTAATGGTACGGCAAACATTGTAGGCCTGGCATTTGATAACTTTTCACCTGCCGGTAAAGCAACTACGCCACCACCCCCAACAACAACAGTACCCGAACCGGCCACACTGTGGTTACTTTGTCTTGGCTTGTTCAGCTTGTATCCAGGCTTACGACGTAATTAGACTGAGCCTGTAATAATAAAAAACCGGGACTTGTCCCGGTTTTTTATTATTAGTAATATCGAACTACAATAATATACCACTGATATACGTAGAAGATTTTTTTAAGGCGGATTCATTATTCTAAAACAAGCGCAAAGTAAGTTGTTTTGAGAAGTAAATTGAGCCCGGTTTTTGAGTTTTGCCAGTTAAGAATTCTATTTAAAATCAACACCCATATCTTTGAGCCGCTTACGTCGCAAGCGTTGCGCAAGTTTTTGCATGTCTTCGGCCTTATCGCCTTCATCAACAATTTCAAGACCTAGTAAGGTCTCAAGCAAATCTTCCAGAGTCAGGATTCCGGACAGGCCGCCGTATTCATCCACGGCCATCACAATATGAGCACGCTGGCGCATGAGTTCATCGAAGGCCTGTGACAGGCTCATGGAATCAAGTAATGCAGGCATAGAACGACAATAATTACTCAGAGGTGTGTCGGTATTACCTCTGGCCTGGGCGAGTAGTAGATCGGCGCGCAGGACAAAGCCGGTTATCTGCTCCTGACTATTCTTATATATAGGTATACGGGAAAAACGCACATGGTCATATTTGTGAAAAAATTCTTCAATACGTAGGGTCTCAGGCAGGCTGAAGACCACTGTACGTGGTGTCATGGCATCGTGAACCCGTGTTTCTCGGAGTAACAACAGGTTCTTGAGTATCATGGTTTCCTTTTGTGCCAGCTCACCTTCTTTTTCGCTCAACTCAGCCATGGCGGCAAACTCTTCACGGCTGAAGCCACTCAGGGTTGGCCCATGAGTCAGTCCCTTAGTCATCCATTCGGAGACTTTGACGAACGGGTATAACACCCACACCAGTCCCCGTAGTCCAAAGGCAGTAATAGGAGCAAGGCCACGCCAGTAATGGGCACCAAGGGTCTTGGGAATAATCTCTGAAAATATCAGGATCAACAGCGTCAACACAGCCGAAGCCGCTCCCACATAGGCATTGCCAAACACAATGGCGGCCTGGGCACCGGCCCCGGCGGCACCCATGGTGTGAGTGATGGTGTTCAAGGTCAGGATGGCAGCGAGGGGTTTATTAATATCCTCTTTCATCTGGCGCAGTAGTTTGCCGGAGGGTTTGCCATCTTTTTCCAGTAGGGCGATATGGGCCGGTGAAACACTCAGGATGACCGCCTCGGCAACTGAGCATAAAAAGGAAAATAGCAGGGCAATGGTGACGTAGGTGATTAGTAAGGTCATGGGCCGATTATAGGGAACACGGATACTGAGACCAAATTATTTCTATTTATTTGGGACCTAATTCAGATACCCCGCGTCTTTAACTATATGCATGGCGCCAATGCATCAAAAATTGAGCTTATTGTTTAATCAACCGGACATCATGGATGTCCAATATTTAAAAAGGAGAATCAGCATGTCTGATGAAAAAAAACTGGTTGTAGTGGTAACAAAAGGTCTGGATGACGAGCGCGCATCTGTAGCATGGAGTGTGGCAAATGGTGGTCTCGCCTCGGGTTACAAAGTCACGATGTTTCTGGTCAGCTCCGGTGCGGACTGGGCAAGAAAGAAAGCGACAGCTGTAGCAAGGATGAATCCACTAGACCCACCTGTTGGTGAGATGATGCAAAATATCATTGATGACGGCGGCAGTACTATGGTCTGCCCACCCTGCGCACAAGTACGTGGCTATGAAAAGGAAGACTTGATCGATGGTGTTGAACTGGCAGGTTCAACAGCCATGTTGGGAGTCGTAAGTGAGGGAGCGTCAACCCTTACGTTCTAAGGTCTGGCGCAGTACCCGGTCCGGTTAAGTTGTATCGACCAGGACCGGGTTTTTATCTAATAATGTGTGTTAACTGGTAATAAAGAATGGAAAATTTATGGCATACAGAATTACAAAGTGGTATATCCTCTTTACAGAGGGTGTCACAGCAACGTCTAACCATGTCAGATAAAAAAGAATTTTTTACAAAATGCATCCATGACAATATGGATTCACTCTTTTCAGTAGCTCTTAGGCTGACGAAAAACAATGCGGATGCTGAAGACCTGGTAGCCGATGCCACAGTTAAGGCATGGTCAGCAATCGATAGCCTGGCCGATAAAGAAAAATTTCGTCCCTGGATATTTCGTATCCTGCATAACTGCTATATCAGTGATTACCGTAAGAAAGCCATACGTCCGGTTGAGACGTGTTATGAAGAGCACCCTTGTAGTGATGATGTGAGCGAGGTTGCAAATCTACTAATCACTCAATCAAATGATTTTTTAAACTGGTGGGCAAACCCTGAGCGAGAGGTCATTAATTGTCTTATGGCAAATGACATGGTTTCTGCGATTGAGAGCCTGCCAGAACAGTTTCGAATCACTGTAGTCCTGATAAATATTGAAGGGCTTTCCTATGATGAGACTGCCGAAGTGCTGGGCGTTTCGCCGGGTACTGTACGATCACGAATGAACCGAGGACGCACCCTGTTACAGAAGGCATTGTGGCAACATGCTCAGGATGCCGGTTTAATATCGACTAACTGCAAGCTGGAGTCTGAAGTATGACAAAAGAAACTGATATTCATGGGATTACCGATAGTGATTGCCTTGAGGCATTTGACCATCTCTATTCCTACATAAATGGTGAACTTAAAGATCCCAAAGCCCTTTCCATGATTGAACATCACCTGGGACACTGTAAAAGCTGTTTTACACGTGCTGAGATGGAAAAAGAGTTAAATCAACGGATAAAAACTACAGGTCAGGACAGGACTCCAGATGCATTAAAAAATAGATTAGATAAATTACTTGATGATATTTAAAAATATCTAGATGGTGATATTAAGGGCCAGCAAATTTGCTGGCTTTTTTTATTTTTATTCGGGACCTAAAACTATTTCTATGCGTCAGTAATTATGAGTATTAAAATTATTTACACAAAGGAGAACTTAGCATGGAAAAAACATTTGAAGAAAAACTGGCCGAAGCAAAACAAAATGTGGCATCTGTTAGTCCGCAGGAGGCAAATCGTCAAAAGCAGGGTAACCCTGCTATTGTCTTTATTGATCCTCGAGACAGGGCAGATATTCGTTCGACCACAGGAATAATACCTGGCGCTTTGAACATAAGCCTGTCTGATATCAACGGCAAACCCACTGATGAATTACCCGCAGAGCTGGAAGACACATCCAGTGTCATTTTCACTACCTGTCAGGGTGGCCCCATGGGTGCTCTTGCGGCACATGCGCTTCAAAAACGCGGCTATCAGAATGTACGGTTTATTGATGGCGGCACTCAGGGATGGCTGGACGCCGGTTTTAGTACACACTAAAGGAAAAAGGGCAGGGTTAAATCCTTGCCCTTATAATTTTGTTTAAGGAAAATACTAATGAGCAACATGAAAGTTATTTTGTTAACCCTTCTCTACATGATTTCATGCATGGCGTGGGCCAATGATAAATCGGGTTATCAACCTGCAAGGGTTGTTTATGATCTCGCTAGCCGGCATACGGAAGAAATTACAAATATTCTCGATCGTGCCAGTATGCTCCAGAATGTATATAGTAATGATCCTTTTGAATCGTCAATCATTATTGTTATTCATGAGCAGGCCATTCCATTTTTTGTCAGTGATAAAAAGAGCAAACACCGTGCAATAGAGCAACGGGCGGCCAGCCTGGTCACGGCTGAAATTATTCAATTTAGAATATGCCGGGCGTCTGCAAAAATGCAGGGCTTAACGGCAAAAGACTTCAACAGTTACATCAAGCTGGTCCCAATGGCCGATGCAGAGATTATCAGGCTGCAAAATGAAGGCTATGCCTATTTAAAATAGGCCGGTAATCTCTCTTTTTTGAAAAATACTAAAAAAATTTACCCCATTTCCAGAATCCTGCGTTTCTAATCTTCAGAACCCGAAAAAAAGGAGAAGAAGATGAAACGTATTAACACTAACTATCTGTATTTGCTAATAATATTCTTAGGTGCCTGTTCCGGCCAGCCCCGCGAGGAGGATCAGGCCAGTACTCCTGTACCTGAAATCGATGTGGCGGCCGCTGTTACCCCGGAAGAGCGAAAGCAAGCACATTTTCGGCATTCCCCACTAATGAAGGAGAAGAAACAGGTTCTGAGTCGACTCAGTCAGCAGATGCACTATGAGGCATTTAGCCCGATATCCCCTTACACATATCCATCTCAGGATCGGGAAAATTATGCTCACTTTGAAAATCAGCCCGTCAAGCGCACAGCAGAGGCGCCGGTATCAACCTTCAGTATTGATGTTGATACGGCCTCGTTCAGTAATGTGCGTCGCATGCTGAATCAGGGCCGTTTGCCACTGGCCGATGCAGTGCGGGTAGAAGAGCTGATCAATTACTTTGATTATCAATATCCCTATCCGGACAAACTCGATACACCATTTCGTGTACATACCGAGATTGCCCCCACGCCATGGAATAAAAAATCTCACCTGTTGCATGTTGGTATCAAGGCATATCAACCAGCAATGAAAAAAATGCCAGCGACCAATCTTGTTTTTCTAGTGGATGTGAGTGGTTCCATGCACTCTGCCGATAAACTACCTCTGTTGAAACAGTCTATGAAGTTACTGGTAAATCAGATGCGTGCCAAAGATCGTATCTCAATGGTCGTGTATGCCGGTTCAACCGGTATTATTTTGGAGCCTACTGCAGGTAATCAAAAACTGAAAATCAGTCATGCGATTGAGAAACTCAGTGCCGGTGGTTCCACCAATGGTGCCTCAGGTATTCAACTAGCCTATCAAATGGCGGAACAGGGATTTATTAAAGGTGGTATCAACCGTATTCTGCTGGCTACTGATGGTGATTTCAATGTGGGAGTAACCAGCTTTGAAGCGCTGATTAACATGGTGGAACAGAAGCGTGCCAATGGTGTCGGACTTAGCACTTTGGGTTTTGGTAGCGGTAATCTCAATGATCGTCTGCTGGAACAGTTATCCAACAAGGGTAATGGTGCATACTATTACATAGATACACTGCGTGAAGCCAACAAGGTGCTGGTGGAAGAGGTCAGGTCAAGCCTGATGACCGTGGCAAAAGACACCAAGATACAGCTGGAGTTTAATCCCAATATCGTCAGTGAGTATCGCCTGATTGGTTATGAAAACCGGGCACTGAAACGGGAAGACTTCAACAATGACAAGGTGGATGCTGGTGATGTCGGTGCCGGTCATACCGTGACAGCCCTGTACGAGATCACATTTAAAGGTAAAGCAGGTCGTATCGAACCTCTGCGCTATGGATTAAAAATGGAGTTATTACAGAAATCTGTCAAACAAGGTGAACTGGGTTTTCTTCGTCTGCGGTATAAAAAGGCAGGACAGGACAAAAGCCAGTTAGTAGAGAAAGTGATCCATCGTAAAGATATTCTGTCCAGGCTATCACAGGCCTCAACCGACTTTCGCTTTGCAGCCAGCGTCGCAGCCTTTGGACAGATACTGCGCGGTGGACAGTATACCGAGTCTTTTACCCTGAAAGATGTGCATGAGCTTGCAGCTAACAATCGTGGTCAGGATCGATACGGTTATCGTGGTGAGTTCCTGGGCCTGGTCAGGCTGGCAGAGTCACTAAGTCCACAGCTTAGCGAGAACCAGACAAAGCAAATACAAGGAAAGCTTAATTAATCGGGTATCACCAGATACTGGAACCCATTGATACAGACAAGTATAGTGATAAGCGATATGGACAGTGATGAAACCCTAATGCAGGCCTTTGCCCGTGGTGACCAAAAGGCATTTGATATGCTGTATGCACGGCACAAAGGCCCTGTGTTTCGTTTTATCCTGCGCCACGTGCGTGAACAGGAGCTGGCAAATGAATTACATCAGGAAGTCTGGTTCAAACTGATCCGTGCCGCTGAAGCTTATGAAGCAAAGGCAAAGTTCACCACTTACCTGTATCACATCGCCAATAATCTTCTGGTCGATCATGGTAGGCGTAACACCACTCATTTGCAGGCAGTCAGCGATCAGTATGAAGAAGATGATACGGTATTAGCATCACAACTTAACGATACGCTGGGCCAGGCGATCATCGAAGATTGCCTGGCCCTGATGCGTGCAGCAGTCCAGGCACTACCCGTGGTTCAACGTGATGCCTTTGTCCTGCAACAGGAGGGTGGCCATAGCCTGGAAGCAATAGCCGATATTACTGATAGCAATCGGGAAACTATTAAGTCGCGATTACGATTTGCGATTAAGACACTGCGTGAAAAACTGAGGGATTGTCTCTAATGACTCAGCAGAACAATACACCAGACTGGCAGGATGATGACCTGACAAAGCTTTATCGTCATGCCCATCAGGAGCAACCTGAAGCAGAGTCGGATCAGGCCATTTTGAATGCTGCTCAGAAATATTGTGAGAAGCCTTCCCGCAAGTCACTCTCAACAAGCTGGGCCGTACCCCTGGCCACTGCCGCCAGTCTGGTACTGGTGGCAAACCTGGTATGGTTTAATTATGACTGGCAATCAAAGGAATTACCGAAATTTGAGGAAGAGCATTTTACAAGCACAGCCAAATCTGATGTACAGGAACTGGCAGAACACAAGAAAGCGCCTGCACCTCAGCGTAGAGAAAATCTTGCAGCAACACGCCAACGTGAAGAACAGCCATTACTTAAAGAATTTAGTAAAGAAAAACGTAGTTTTGCCAAACAAAGGCTTCATCAAAATAATACACCTGAACCCATGACCAGTCAGTTGGCGGCTCCATCGAAAAGTCAGGTAGTAAGCGAAGGCCTTGCGGATACTTATGGTATGGACCGTGCTGTAAATAATTTTTATGTGCAGCACCTCGCAAATCAGTACCAAGTAGTCGATGGCCGGCACTTTATCTCAGCTGATATTAATCGGGATGGTCTTGCTGACTGGGTAGGCTTAATGATGCAGAAAGAAGGAAGTATTGATTTACTGGCAATTATTAGCCAACGACAGACACATCAATACATGGTGCTGGATAAAAATGTCGTCATACAGGAACAGTTAAAGCATTCAGATGTGCGCCTGTCTATGGATATATATAACAGCAAAAAAACAGCCTTACCTGTGCTTATCTTGACCTTACCAAACAAAATTACATTCAGGTATTATTGGAATGGCAGGCAGTTTGATAAAGATGAATAGTTAAAGATTTTTTGAGCATGCTGCACAGACGGTATTCTGAATAACTCGCTCATTGGTACTTTTTAATTTATTGGACAGACTTTTCAGGATACGCATGGAGAGCTCAGGTATGTTAACAACCGCAGTAATAAAGCTCTGGCCTGTAAACACCAGGATCATGGAGTCTTCTGATATACGCACAGAAGTGGTACGTGGTTCATCAAGAAAGGTACTCATTTCTCCAACAATGGTGCCTGCCTCTGAAATTTTTGTTACCACCTGATCCTTGTCGTTTTGGTCTTTTTTGAGGATCTCGACTTCTCCGCTAAGTAGGATATAGACAGTTTTGTCATTATGTCCTTCACGAATAATAAACTCGCCTTTGTTAAAGGGCTTTTTCTTGCCATATTGAAAGAGCAACTGAGCAACCTTGGAAATGACGACCTGTTTACCAGAGGCATTTGTCGTGATTTTATCAACAACATGGTCCTGCACATCTGCTGAATCCTGCGCGACGATTTTTGCATTTGCTTGTGACATAGTTTTCCCCATTAATTGCTTGTTCTTGCATAGAGCGGTTCCCCCTCCCTAGGCAAATATAACAACCTACTAATACTGTGTATTATGTCGGTATATCTCCTCGTCTAGCTTAGGTATGAAAATGGAGAATGCGAATTAGATCACAATATTTTTAGTAACCATATTAATAGAGTGGTTAATATCTGTATCTCAAATATGGGTTGAGTTTTAGTCATGGTGGAATATCCAGGGGCAGGTGAGATCGTGTGTGTTTAATCCTGAAGACAGAAGCGGTTGCCTCAGGTTCTCATAATTACACTTAAAATTATGAACCGAAATAAAGTTAGTTTGGCTCCATGTGTTGGTGAGCTATTTTATTGACACCACAAAATTACACTAATAAAAATCTACTTCTGAGTGGATTTGTGCTGTATGCATTCGTTAGTAAGATTCAAGCTCGCTTAGGGTGTTTGTTTGTCACCTGCCAGGAATAAATAACCATATCTACCGATACAGTTGTATGTGGTTTAGTGGCGAATTGTTATAGGTACTTAAGTTCTCATATGTATCATTTTTCAACTAAAGTATGAATAGGCGATTTATATTTTGTTAAAACTGATATGTATCATAACCTTAAGGTACCCGAAAACTGCCTGTCCCTGTGGGAGACATGTCATTCACTCGTGCCTGATCTCTTGAAAAATTGTACGGTTAAAACAGGTGATGTGAGTATTACATCTAGTAAGCCGATCGACCCTAATTCAAAATCCATTTATTTAGTCAAGGACGGAATTATAAGTGAAACATATGAAGAAAATGTGATTGTCAATTATGAGGAAGGTGATCTAATTGGTGTCGATGGCTTAATACAACGGAAATTATCAACATACAAAAATGACTTTGCTGTCACGGTTGATGTATACGATGGGCAACAGTTTCTTGATGAGGTTTTAAATAGCAAAGAAAAATTTCATATCTGGAATAAGTATGTATCATGCCTGAGTCAAAGCTACCAACTGATGATGTGCCATTTCAGTCAACAGGATATCTCCTTCAGTCCTGAATATCGCTACTTTCAGGAAGGTGATGTGATAATTGAAGAAAATACGGATGGTGATGAAGTCTTTACGCTTCTCACAGGTGCAGCCAGGGTTGTGTTAAATAATACGGAAGTGGGGGTGATTAACCAGGATGAGATATTTGGTGCCATTGCGGCCTTAACTAACACCAAACGTACAGCGAGTATTATTGCATCAACTGATTGTGAAACCATCGTTGTTAAGAGTGATAGTTTTCGTAGTTTACTGACAGCTCGACCAGATACCGTACAAAAACTCATCCATGACATGGCCAGAAGCATAGTTTCAAGTAATGACAGGATTATGGCATTAAGCAAAAGACATTAAATGTGCTTTGATACTATAGTCTGATCATGATAATTATTTTAGATGAGATTGTTTACTAATAAAAACGTGGTGGTTAGCTTAAACAAAGCTAAGTCTTTGGAAAAAATTTTTAATTTTAATTAAAATAATAACTGATGCCAATTCGACTATGTACAATATCTGATTCTGTCACACCAATATCATAATAACGTTCCACCTCGTAGCGCAGATTCCATTTATTGGTAATAAACCAGTCTATACCCAGTCCTGCTCCGGCTGCAGAATGTGGTTTCTCACTCTGTTCAATACCATCGACAGATATTTTGTACTCCAGATGAGTTAGACGGGTATAAATGGAAAAGTTATCCATTGGTAACCTGAGTATAAACGTTAAATAACGGCCTCTCACAATCGTCCCGGTCTGTCTGGCCGGTGTACCAGGGTCATCTTCGGGTTCACGTTTTGGGGCGAAGTATAAATAACCCCCTTCAAAGGCAATAATATTATCAAGTAAAAGTCCTAAGCTGGTTACGCTTCCATCCACGTTTTCAGAACCAAATAGATCCTGATCATCAACCTTGGCTCTACCTGCGGCTATACCAAAATAAAATCTGCCTTCATCAGCATTAATCGTAAAACCATTTTGAGCATGCACCAGGCCTGGTAATAGAAGTGCTACAAGTGAAAGGGTGAATATGAGTAAGCGAGTCATAAAATTCCATTTATGTTAATCCATTCTGTTAGCATTTAGCGGCTGTGGTATTAAAACCTTGAACAGTGGCTTATTCAATGAAAATCTATGAGCAGGCCAATATTACTTTTTATTATTGCTGGCGAAGAGCGCCTTATTGTTGTGATAAATATGACCAGGGATAATCATGGTGTTTTAAATCGGCCAGTGCTTCATCAAGGGCCGTTTGCCAGGGTTTGTTTGCTTTAAAGCCCAGTTTTTCCTTTGCATAGTCTGTTACACAGTACCAGTCTTCGGAAAGATGTACGATGGATCGGGTAAGGAATGGCCCTTTACCCGGCATAATCGGAAACAGGGTTTCCATTAACCAGCCAAATAGATAGCCGGCTTTATATGGGACACTGTATAAAGGTTTGGGTACACCAGTTTTTAGAGAGATATAGTCAATAACTTCACGAGTTGTTGGAAAATCGTTACCACAGATATTAAATGATTCATATGGGTTCAGATTGTCAGCCATAATGGCTGCAATAAATGCATCAGCAAGATCGCTATCAGCAATCAGTGGCAGACGACTTTTTCCTCCCGCAAGCCAGGGAACCAGGTAGGTTTTTAAACGCGGTACCAGTGCAGGAACCAGCCCCAGTTTATTACCAGCCCCAACAAAATGACCCAGGCGCATGCAGACCATTTGCATACCGCGGCCTGCATTACTTTGCATATAGCGATCTATGTCCACTAAGCGATCAAGATGTGGCCAATGGCCGCAATACGCAGGTGTTGCAAAGTCGTCGATGGTTTCACCCTTTTTCACAGGTCTGGGGAGTACAACGCTGCTACTCATTAAAAATCGTTTACAACCGACAATCATGGCTTGCTCGATCAGATCCAGAGTTGGAATGTAAAAGTTTTTCTGCTCCTGTTCGGCATGACCCCACATCGCGGCCCAGGTACCCGCATGGCAGACCACGTCGATGTCCTGAACCACGCTACGGCGATAAGCTGCATCGCGTAAATCTCCTGTTCGAACTTCTCCTGTATATGATGTCGGTAATTTGTCCGGATCGCGGCAGGCCGCAACAGGCTGTATGTCGCTATATTGGCTCAAGGCACGGAGTATATTGCCCCCCAGAAAGCCACTGGCGCCGGTTACCAGCACTTTTAAACCACTATCTTGCATAAAAGGGTCTCCCACTCATTGAAAATAGTACGATCGTACTAATATTGAGATATTAGGCCGATCGTACTAATATGTCAAGAGGGCTACGGGAGCAAACCACCATGACACGCAAAGGCCAGATCAGTCGCGAACGCATAATTGAGGCGGCGAATCGCCTTATCTATATAAAAGGATTCAATCAGACCTCATTTGCCGATGTGGCTAATGAAATCGGTATCACCAAGGGCAATCTGCACTATCACTTCAAGAGTAAGGACGAGGTGCTGGATGCAATTGTTGAGTATCGTCTGCAAGGCATTCGTATGCTGCTGAGTGATTGGGACAATGAATTTCCAGACGCAAAGGATCGCCTGCATCGTTTTGTGCAGATGTTGGTCAATGAGGAACAAGAGCTGATCCGTTATGGCTGCCCTATGGGTTCACTGAATGTTGAGCTGGGAAAGACGCAGTTAACGCAGCGTGATCGCTCTCGTGAGATGTTTGATATGTTCACTAACTGGCTGGATAACACCTTTAAGCAACTAGGAAACAAAGACCATCGTAAACTCAGCCAGCATTTACTTGCTATGGCACAGGGTGCGGTATTGATGAGCTATGTTTATTCCGATGCTGATCTTTTAAGGAATGAAATAACACTGATTCGAAAGTGGATTGATGATGTTTAGTCAATGAGTTTCAATCAAAGCCTTAGGCATAAATCAGTTCGAAATAGAATATTTTTTACGTCTTTTAACGGATTCATCAAGGATCGCTGCTAAACTCTACGAATGTATCATGGTGAACGATTTAACAGCATAAGCCACCTGCTGGGCGCGGCCATTTCTTTGGTGGGGATGACAGTACTGGTAGTGTTTGCATCTCAACAGGGTGATCCCTGGAAAATAGTCAGTTTTAGCGTATATGGGGCCTCGCTATTCCTGCTATATGCCGCCTCCACGCTCTATCATAGTTGGTCCGGCCCGGCCAAAGCCCTTTTCAAAAAGATCGATCATATTGCCATCTATTTGCTTATCGCAGGAACCTATACCCCCTTCACCTTGATCACCCTGCGAGGCCCCTGGGGCTGGTCCTTATTTGGTGCCGTATGGGGCCTGGCGATTGCTGGCATTGTCATGGACAGTTTGCACAAAGGTGGTAAGCGTACCCTGCAGATCACGCTCTATGTTCTGATGGGCTGGTGTATTGTCATAGCCATGGTGCCACTAATACAAAACTTGCCCACCGGCGGGCTGGTCTGGTTGGTAATGGGGGGTGTGCTCTATACCGGTGGTATCGTCTTCTATGTGTACGACAAAAAACTCAAACATGGTCATGGTATCTGGCACCTGTTTGTACTGGCCGGGAGCATCAGCCATTACCTGTCTATCCTGCTATACGTGGTTTAGTGGTCAATACTTGCCCAGCATATTTTTTTGTGACTGGTAAATCTAAAAAAATTTATTAAAGGTGTAGATAGCTTTTTTATTGCTGTATTACGGTTTTGGTACTCATTGTTAAATACTATGGTAAGGATAAATTTGCCGAAAATATAGCCGTAAAGCACGAGCCAATACCTGGTGTGCTATCAACAATGATGTCACCACCAAGTAAATTACAATAGTGTTTACTCAGTGTCAGGCCAAGGCCCGTACCACCATATCCTCGGCTAGTAGAACTATCTACCTGAGTAAAAATATCGAATATCATATCCATGTTGCTTTTATCGATGCCAACACCAGTGTCTTCAATATATACATGGATATATTCAATTTCATCCTTCACTGTAAAGCTGGTTCGGATGCTTATTGTGCCATCTTGGGTAAATTTACAGGCATTGCCGACCAGGTTGATTAAAACCTGCTTAATTTTTGTCATGTCACTGTGAATGTCACCAGGCACATCATTCTTTTGCACAATAATTTTATTATTGTTTTTATATGCCAGCGGTGAAGAAATTTGAATAACTTCCCTGATAATGTTGTGAATATTATCCTGTTTTAGTGTGAGCCGCGACATACCGCTTTCAGTTTTAGTGTAATCTAGAATGTCGGTAATGAGAGTGACAAGATGTTTGCTTGAATCAAGAATAGTTTGAGCGTATTCAGTATAAGTTTTGTTATCATTTTCCTGATAGTTTATCTTGATCAAATCAGTGAGGCCGATTATTGCATGCAAAGGGGTGCGTAACTCATGGCTCATATTAGCCAGGAAGCTGCTTTTAGCATTGGTGGCTTCAATGGCTTTTTCCAGCGTGGCTGCCAGTTTAAGCTCTGTATTTTTACGCTCCTCAATTTCGAGTAGTAGTTTAGTTTGTTGATCTGAAATGACTTTATTAGCAGTTATTTGCGATAACAAGGTCGAATAAGATTGTTCTCGAAGCTTATTGATCAAAATAACTATCTGGTTTGCTACATAAGCTGTGGCCACAATAAAAATTAGCAAAAGAAGAAATTGTTGAGTGTGTTGTTCCTTGTTTAAAAAATAAATTATTATAACTGAGCTTATTGTTAGGAGCGAGGAGAACAAAATGTCAGTTTTTTCAATACGTGTAATGCTGTATATGATGAATGGGAAAAAGACAAAAATATACGCGCTTGTCATTCCTCCACTTAGAATGGCCAGGGTGAAATATACAGAGGCATCAAGTGTTGCCAGAACATGCCAGTTCTTTTGTAGGATGTAACCAAAGATATGAAAAACGATATGTATAATCTGTAACAGAAATGCAAAAATCAGCACAGTTGCAAAATAAACGCTATGGATGACCTGTGACTCAACAAAATAATATAGTGCAGGCAGCAGGAATAGATTCAGAACTCTGAAGATAAAAATACCGCTACTATCTGCCGTTGTCAGAAACCGGAATTTATCCTGATGCAGATAAGCGGTTTTACCCACAAAGGGTTTTGAATTTAGTTCATCCATGCTATCTATGCCAAAAAATTATTCTGGTTTTTTCGCAATATAGAGGCCGTAACCAAAATGGCCGGGGTAGTTCTTTATGTAACTACTGACAGCCTTTAAGCGCATATTGGTATCCGGATTGGTCAGAACTCGGGCGAAGATTCGAATGGTATTAAAAAAGCCTTCTTCTCTGAGCATCTGGTAGGGTGCCGTTGCTTCAAACGGTTGTGGTTTACTGATGATATTGACGAAATGACTATCGTGTAAAACTTTTTCCCATTCGTTTTCCTGAAGCGCACCTTTAAAAGTTTCACAAATCGTAGAACGGGTAACTTTCTTGACTGCTTCTGAAGGGGGTTTTGTCCAGGTTACTTCATTCAGTCCTATCGTGCCGCCGGGTTTAAGTACACGATAAGCCTCGCGTAAAATATCAGTTTTATTATTAAAACAAAGTACAGATTGAATAACGATAATATCAAAGCTGTTATCAGGTAAACCCGTATTAGCTGCATCTGCAGTAATGAACTCGATCGGCATGGAAGCAGATGAGCTGGTTAAATCACGCGCTCCATCGATCATCTGTGGATTTTTATCTACACCAGTTACGCTACATTTAAATTTTTTAAAGATATGGCGTGTAGTAGAACCAAGGCCACATCCTATATCCAGCACCTTGCTTTCCTTTTGAATTGGCAGCAGTTTTAATAATCGTTCGGTACTATAGATGCCACCAGGGTGTAACCAGGTCATGCCCAGGCTATATTGCATAAAATCGGAAATAGAAAAATCTTCGACCGGAAACGTAAACCCTCCCACATTAACAAATTCACTATCAGACATTCTGATAAGCAGGTCTTTGGGATCCATGGTTACACTCCTTATATTCTCCGCACAGGGTATATATCGACTTAATTGCTAGATAATTTAGGGTTAAGTACCAGAGTGAGTGAGTGGAGCATATTAATAAATGCTTTGATTATTAGTGAGTTAGCTAAGACCAGAGTAGAAAGCTGGGTTATTCCAGTTATATTTAATGCCCTGAGGGTGGTACAGGAAGCAAATGGTTTTGATATTCATGCGATCAAGGGGTTTGACTTCTTGATGCCATATGATGCTCAATGCTTGCAGGCAAATTTTGATGCGCTATAACACCATCTATAAACCAAACAATATCCAATAGGAGAAACAACATGCTGGGTGAAAATCACAGCTTGCATCATGAATTTCCTGAACATCATGACCTGATCGATAAGCTCATGAAGGAAAACATGCACTTCAAAAAGATCGCCGATGAATACAATTCGCTTGATAAGGAAATTCGTACTCTGGAAGAGAACAATTCACCAATCGACGATATAATGCTACATGAGATGAAAAAGAAGCGTAGTGCCCTGAAGGATGAGGCCTATCATATGCTTCAAGCATAGGTGTATTGTCTACGACCGAATGCCATCAAGAGAAAAACATTAAAGCTTATCCATCTATTCACTCTAAGGTTTGTCTCATGCAGTCCTAATTCCTTTCCCAATGTATTTACCTGTTAGTGCTATCTCTCTATAACAACAAAACAAAGACTGTATGTTTAGGTATTTTACTGGCTGAACGTACTGTGCTGGGGGATTAGGGAGCGAGTATCAAAGAAAATATTTAGAAAAACACTAGACAGACCAGTCTGTCTGGTCTATGCTCTCTACCATGAGTACCGCAACGAAATTTTCTACCAGTTCGGCCCGGGACAGGATCCTGGAGGTGGCGACGGATCTGTTTTATCGACAGGGCTATCGGGCCACTGGTATTAATGAGGTGATCGATAAATCTGGCGTTGCCAAGGCCACGTTCTATAAGCATTTTCCGAGCAAGGATGAATTGTACGAGGCCTGCCTGAAGGTGCTGAGTGAGAACGAACTGTGTCTTGTAGACGAAGGCATCCGCTGTGGCAATGACCCTCATTCTCGGCTCCTGGCAGTCCTGAAATGGCTGGAAACCTGGGCAGTGAATACCGATTTTCGGGGCTGTGCATTTTTGCATGCGGCCTCAGAAGTGCCTGACCACAACCACCGTCTACGTAAGGTGGGCACCCGGCTCTATGATGAGATTCGTCATCGGGTCGAGAAACTGGCTGAAGAGCTAGTGGCCTCGGATACAGATAAATATGGCCAGCTGGATGCGAAGGTCCTGGCCAGTGATTTTATGGTGCTGTTTTCTGGTGCGGTGGCCATGGCAGAGCTCTATCACGGAATTGAGCCTATCAGGCATGCGGTCGATGCCTTTGAACGCCTGATTGGCAAATAAAACCAGGCAATTTTTTTTGCCTACAAACCAGACAGACCTGTCTGTCTATGTTTAATCACTCGAGAAGGAGATGACCTATGACACAAGTAAGTACAAATCAAATAGACACCGCACGTTATGCAAAGTGTATCGAGACCTCAAAGCGCATTCGCTGGGATATAGACAAGGATGTGATCCGAGACAGGCAGTTTGATATGGGCAAGAAGTTTTTACCCGATGGGCTGTCGAAGGTGAATGATGTCCCGTTCCTGACGGAAGCGGAGAAAATGTTTCTCAGCCAGGTGCAGGGGCGTACCTATGCCAATATGTTTGGTCTGGTGGAACGCTTCATCTGCGCCAAGGTGCTGGAAGTGAGCCATGAACATTTTCTTGGCGACCAGATAGCACTTGAGGCGCTGGTTCGTTTTAGTGATGAAGAGCTTAAACACCAGGAACTGTTCCGTCGCCTCGATGAAATGGCCGCGAAGCAGATGCCTGTGGGTTATACGTTCTTGCCTCAACCGAATGAAGTGGCTCAAGTGGTACTGGGTAAATCGAGCTGGGCTGTGTTGGGACTGACCTTGCATATTGAACTGTTTACCCAGGTACATTACCGGGAAAGCATCGAGCAGGATCCCAATCTGTCTGAGCTCTGGAAAGATGTGTTCCTGTTTCATTGGCAGGAAGAATCTCAGCACGCCATCATGGATGAGCTGGAATGGATTCGTGAAGACCAGAAGCTGAATGATAACGAACGCGATCAGGCTGTGACTGATTTGATCGAATTGGTGGTTGCAGTTGACGGAATTTTACAGGCACAGTCAGAACATGATGCACAATATTTTGTTAGCAATTGCAGTCGTGCTTTTAGCACCGATGAAGTTACGCAAATTCAGGCTGCTTTGTTGAAGGCTTATCGTTGGCAATACATCCTTTCAGGTGTCCAGGTTCCTCAGTTTAACAAGGTCCTGGGAGGTATGATCAATGAAACACAGGGTGAAAAGATAAAAGAGGCACTTGGCACGCTTATCGGATAGCTCGATGCCTGGTATTAAGCGCAATCGGTGTGACCGGTTGCGCTTAACCAAAAAAGCAAAGTGAAACCTGTCACAAGTAAGAAAATGGACAATTCCGGGACCTAATTATAAACCGGTGCGTCTTTAGTTTTACAGGAGAAATTTAAAAGGAGAACATGATGAAGTTATTTACAGAACATACTCAACAACAGGGTGTGACCTACATGGAGCACCTGGTCTTTGCAGTGGGAATAGCTATTCGTCTTTTGGGCAGTGCTGTTGTATTTCTATTACACGGTATCTTTCCGTTCGTTGATATTCGAAAAGAACTGGATCTGGAAGCCACACGTGATTATCTGGATGAGCAAAATGACTGGATCGAAGGTATGAAGGAAAACAAGACTTCTGTTATATCTATTTGATAAACACAATTTCAATTGTTTGATCGTTTGTTATTGACAAAAGGAGTTATGAAATGAGAACGACTTCAATGGAAGTGTACATTTATGTTACATCAAAGGAGTGGCATAAGTTTGCACCGGAAATTACTGACCAATTGAATCAACTGGATGGGGTTGTCAATGTGTCTGTTAACGAAAAGATCAAGGATTTGCTGATGGTGAAATATGAGCCAGAAAGCATCTCTGCATTGAAGATTTTGAGTACATATAGAAAAAATGGTCACTCCGGTTCACTGGTTGGAATGTAAAGTAGTAGAAGTAAGACTGGGAGAATATTTTGCTCCCAGTCATGTACCTGCCTATTTAAAAACAAGCCCTTGCCATTTCATGCACATGCTGATGGTTGGTACCACAGCAGCCACCGAGTACATGCAGATTACTCAGGCGTGATTTAAGCGCCCGGTATTGCTGACCCAGATCCTGTGGGTTGCCACTATCCAATTCGGTACATTCATCCAGTTCGGTATGACTTTTACAGGAGGCATTGGCGCGTATACCTCCGATGCGTCGGGTCCACATGTCATCGCCATTGATCTCATGTTGAAAGTGAGTGGGGTGGGCACAGTTGACCATGTAATAAAACGGATAGGCATAGCTTTCCCTGTCCACTGTTTCGATGGCCTGTTGCAGGCTTTCACCGGAGGGCAGCTTGCCATCAGTCTCCGTGGTGAAGGAGATGATCACCGGCATGTCGAATTTCATCGCGGCACGAGTGACACCCAGCGCTTCATTAATGCTGGTCATGGTCAGGGCGGTGGCCACATCGACCTGGGTCTGGCTAAAGGTTTCGATCTGCGCCGTGTGATAGGTCTCGGCCTCCGCCACGCTCATGTAGTACTCGGGATCATAACCATCATAACGGGGCCCAATGCAGCCGCTGATCACAATCGGTTGTGCCAGTTCGGCCTCATCGCGCAGTTTGCTCAGCATCTCGATGGCCTGTTGGTTAAACCACGCCAGTTCATCGGCGTTGTAGTTGAGTTTGTTACCCCACTCGGCACTGGCACGCCAGGTCGGGGCCTCAAGTACCAGCCCGGTCTCGTGTTGCCGGGCAATATCGATGTAATGCGCATAATAGTCCTGGATATCTTCACGCCCCTTTTCACTCTTTAATAATGGGAACGAGGCGAACTCGGGCAGGTCATAGTTTTCCTTAAACACCAGTTCAGTTTCCAGACCGGCATCGGTAACAAAGGGTAGCCCGCTTTTCAGGGGTAGTTGGTGGCGATACTTGCTCATGATTGACTCCTTATGTTGGATTGGTTAAAAAAGACCAGTTGGTATGAAAAAAGTCTACGCCCGGCAGCGACAAATAGCAGTGGACCGGCGGTATGGACTTTTCAATTATTAATGTGCTGTTAATCAATAAGTTACATATGCAGCCATTGATGCACCATTTTGGGCAAAAAAAACTATACCGTCGGTATAGTTTTGCAAGGAAGTGAGGCAGGGGATGGGCGAAAAGGCACAGAACACCAAAAACCGCATCATGCAGACGGCGGAGCGTATCATCCTGCAAAAAGGCTTTGCCGGCACTTCAATCGATGAAATCATTGCCCAGGCACACATCACCAAGGGTGGTTTTTTCTATCACTTCAAGGGTAAGAATGAGCTGGCGGTGGCCCTGCTGAACCGATACCTGGATGCGGACGATGTCTTCTTTAAGCAACTAATGGAGCGGGCGCGTGAACTGAGCGAAGACCCACTGCAACAGATGCTGATCTTTCTCAAACTACTGGCCGAGGCCATGGCGGAACTACCCGAAACCCACCCCGGTTGCCTGGTAGCGGCCTTTACCTATGAAAGCCAACAATTCGATGATGAGGTGATTCAAAAGAACAAGGAAGGCATCCTCAGCTGGCGCAAGATTTTCGCTGAACAACTGACGGTGATCGAACATAGTTATCAACCCAGATTCGCCACCGATGTGAACGAACTGGCCGATCTCTTATCGGCCTGTCTTGAAGGGGGCATCATTGTCTCAAGGGTGCTGCAGGACAGGCAGAGCCTGGCAAAACAGATATTGCATTACCGCGATTACCTGCGCCTGTTGTATGAGAATCAATGATGAATAAACAACCCATCCTCTGGTATTTTGCCGATCCCATGTGCTCCTGGTGCTGGGGTTTTTCGCCGGTGTTTGAAAAGCTGCATGCGCAGTATTCGGATCGAATCAACATTGCCCTGATGCTTGGGGGGCTGCGACCGGGAACAACCGAATCCATCACTTCCAACCTGCGGGATGAAATCCTCCATCACTGGCATGAAGTGCATAGTATGAGTAGCCAGCCCTTCAGCTTTGACAATGCCATGCCGGAAGGTTTTATCTATGATACCGAACCGGCCAGTCGTGCCGTGATCACCATGGCCGAACTGGATGCCAGCAATATCTTTCCCTACTTTCGCAGTATTCAATCGGCCTTCTATGTCGACCAGCTTGATGTCACTAAGGAAGAGAATCTTGCCGAGCTGGCAAGGCAATATGAGATTGAGCCGGACACATTCCTGGCCTTTTATAATAGTGACAAGGCCCGGCAACGAACCCAACAACACTTCCAGGGAACACAGCAGGCCGGCGTCAGAGGTTTTCCCTCGCTGGTATTACAGAAAGAATCCACGTATGAATTTATTGCCAGAGGTTATCGGACGTATGATGAGATAGTCCCTTTGATTGAAGGGATGCTGGGTGCATAACAGGCCAGGGAACACGGGCTATGTTAGCTGCTGCTAATGCTGTTTAATAAATAGCCATTCAATTAATCCCTCTGCGTGAAGGGGTGACGTACATTGATGTAACCCCCTAAATTCTGTTAAAACTGAATTATTAGTAGTATCTTTGCACTCAGTAAGTGTGAACGACTGATATACATGACTAAATTTTCTGCTTGATTACAGTCAGTCAATAAAAAATATTTTATCTGTGAGAGGAAAGGAAAAATGGGTGGGTTCGATAGTTTCTTAAACGTTATTTTTAATTTCTGGGTTGGTTTTGCGATATTGGCGATCGTGCTGGTTAAGACGTCAATTAAAATTGTGCCTCAGAATATGGCCTATGTCGTTGAGCGGTTTGGAAAATACAATAAAACCATGGAGGCAGGATTAAATATTTTAATACCCTTCATTGATAAGGTGGCTTATCACCGAACATTAAAGGAACAGGCGGTAGATGTCCCCAGTCAATCGGCCATTACCAAGGACAATATCTCCCTGGTTGTTGATGGTGTGCTGTATTTAAAAGTACTGGACCCTTACAAGGCCTCATACGGCGTAGATAGTTATACATATGCCGTGACACAGCTGGCTCAAACCACCATGCGTAGTGAAATAGGTAAAATTGAGTTAGATAAAAGTTTTGAAGAACGTGAAAGCCTGAATATAAACATTGTAGCTGCCATTAATGAAGCCGCTGTCCCCTGGGGTGTGCAGGTGTTACGTTATGAGATTAAAGACATCGAACCACCACGCTCCGTTCTGGAAGCGATGGAAAGACAAATGAAGGCCGAACGTGAAAAACGTGCCGCCATTCTCGAATCCGAGGGCGAACGCCAATCCGCCATTAATGTCGCAGAAGGTGATAAGCAGGCTAGAGTTTTATCTGCCGAGGCAGACAAAGCAGAACAGATACTACAGGCTGAGGGTGAGGCCCAGGCTATCCTGGCCGTCGCCGATGCCAAAGCCAGAGCGCTGGAAGTGATTGGTAATGTGGCGGTATCTGATCAGGGGCAAAAGGCCATTCAGCTGGAGCTGGCAGATAAGGCCATTTCAGCCAAGGAAGCCATCGCCAAAGAGTCATCTGTTGTCCTGATGTCCGATAATCAGAGTAGCGCTTCAAATCTTGTGGCCGAAGCAATGACGATCATTAATACATTAAACAAGCAGCAAACAGATAAAGGAAATAGCAGGAATGCTTGAATATATTCACAGCCATCAGGCAGGCTTCTGGATAGCGTTAGGTTTTATTTTGCTGGCCCTTGAAGTGCTGGTGATGGGTTTTTCTACCCTGGTCATGTTTTTCGCCGGACTGGGTGCCGTCACCACGGGTGTGCTAATGCAGTTTGGGTTAATACCGACAGGCTGGATCAGCGGCATAGCCAGTTTTGGTATTTTTACAGGTGCTTATGGCGTATTACTCTGGAAACCATTTCAGCGAATCCAGGCCAACAGCACCCCACAACAGGTACAAACAAGTGACCTGATCGGCCTTGAGTTTGTACTGGAGCAGGACATAAGCCTGACTCAACCTGGTTCCACAAAATACTCTGGCATAACATGGAAGGTCGAGCTGGACAGAGATGCAGGAATGGATAGCCTGCCTTCTGCAACACGTGTTGTAGTGTGCTCCCTGGATGCTGGTATCTTCCGCGTCAAGCCTGTGTAGCTCAGCTAATGTAACCAGGGTCAGAACCAGTAGTACCCCTTCGGTTGTGTCTGCGACCATCCTTGGTCGCAGTCCTGAAGGGCATATTAGATATGACCGATTTCGTTCCAGACAAAATTGTCATTCAGCACATCTTCACTGAAGCTCAGGTCGCACAGTTTTTCCTAATATTAGAAACAATGGGTATATATCCACAACTTTATGATTGAGAAACCTTTGTAATTTAAAGGGGTTCTATCTGAAAAAAGCAATTTTTCATCCCTTCCCAACTAATCCTTTTGCCCAATAGCGGTGTCTAGTTTAGTAACTCCGATACTTCAGGCCTGACAGCCTGATAGTGAGGCATATATTTGAATTAGTAATTTAACCTAATGGGGAGAAAAAAATGAAATTAATATCAATTAAGCACTTTGTTGCAATATTTGCACTGTTTCTGCCACTGTCTGTTCAAGCCGGCCTGATGGACAAAAAAACATTGGTTGAAATTTTGCAAGATACCGTTGATGAAACAGTGTGTATTGATGCCTATACAAGCTGTTTTAATGTGAGTAAGACTAATTGTAGTAAAGAGTTGAAAGGATATGTAATAACGTGTGTAGATGATGTGCCTGATGATCTGGAAGATATGGATGAAATAACATCCTATAGTAAATCCAGTGCTGCATGTGCTGCAGATAAATTTAAGAAGAAGCACAATAAGTCATATAAAGCACGAATAAACACCCCTGCATGTGCAAAATTTAAGGCTATGGCAAAATAAGTTTTTCCTTCAACCGGAGAGAATAAGTATGAATAGATATATGTTAAAGCCTCTCGTGTTGGGTTTATCATTTGTTTTTCTTGCTGCGTGCCTGGGAGTGACGCTAACTGCGCCTGATATGCCAGCCAAAATGTTTAAGCCTTCTAAGGTTAAAATGACAACTATCAATGGTGTTAAGCTGGGCTTGCCAGCGGGTTGGAAAAACAACCCCAAAATCACAAAAAATTACAAAGCAAGTGATACAGTTGTTTTAATTGAGCATAAAAAGCTCGGGGAAATGGTGATAATGAAAAAACCATTTATGGGAGATGCGCGTTATGGAAAAATCGTAGTGCTAGGTTTAGTGCCAGAGGTTATGCCTGATGCAGAGCGTGTCACTAGAGAAATGTCTCTACCTAATCGTGCAATTATGCAAATTTTCAGAGGTACATTTACGGTGGGGGGGAGAAGGATGCCATTCAGGATGTATACGGCATACAACATCGATGGTGGAACTTACCATATGTATGCCAATATGCCTGATACCAAAGAAAACAAAAGGCTCTATAACGATTTCATAGCTGTTGCCAATTCAATTAGGTAATTGAGTTATGCGATATTATGAAATAATGTTGGTTGTCTCCATTATCATGCATAACTTGTTGGGTGTGTCAGCTTGTCAGGCTGGAATGTTTGACTCAGACGTTGATGTGAGCGCATACGCATCGGCTGAGCAAATGCATTCAGAGGCGAAAAAATTTAAATCGCCGAAGTGGAAGGTTCAGCTGGGGCAACGTGTCATTGACCAGATGATTGTTGCAAATGAACAATTAGCTATTTTGACCTTAAAGAACTATAACCAGAACCTAAGAAAAGACCAGATAAGAGTTGTTGATCTAAAGCAGGGCAAGACATTATGGAAAACTTCGTTGCCTGATAACGCATATGAAGTTAGTGTAATATTTGCTTCGAAAGAAAATACAATTTTACGTTTTGATTTCAAATCACATACTCTGCTGCATTCAGTGAATTCCAAAACGGGTAATAAAGTCTGGGAAAGGAAGCTGCCTTCATCCAGAAATATTAATGTGCAGGCGTTAGGTAAAAAATATTTAGTGCTTGCCGCAAAATCTGGAAATAATGTCGAATATCAACTTGTCGATTTTCGTTCCAATAAATCAAAATGGCATTTCTCAGCAGAAATTATTGGTGAGTCTATTCCCAAAATCGTTATGTATAAAAATAGTATTCTGATACCGGGCACAAGTCTGATTAGCCTTAAAGCCTCAACTGGAAAAAAACAGTGGCAAATAAGCAATGTCGCCTATGATCCAGCTTATGCGGCACCAGTACTTCATGCAGATAGGCTATATATCCATACGGCAAACAAACTGTTTTATCGAATTAATCCTAAAACGGGTAAAGTCGATTGGAAATTCAAACTATCTTCGCGTTATCACATTACATCTATTGATCCTGGGAATAAATATATTTACCTAAGAGGCACAACTGAATCAATCAAATCGGTTAAGCCACTCATTATGGCCGTCAAAAAAGATAAAGGTCGTTTAAAATGGGTAAGAGACATTAATGATAGACATCAAATTGTAAGTAATTTGATCGAATATAGAGGAAGACTTTTGGGTGCTTCTCCAACACACCTGTATGCCATTCAACCCTCTTCTGGAGATATCGTTTATAACAAACATGTGTCTGAGTCACAATTGAGTGTATATCCTGTCATTCTGCGATTAATTGGTAAAAATGTAGTGTTTATTGGCGAAATGACTATCGCAGCCTATAGAGCGACAACTGGAAAGATAATTTATAGAAAAGGGATAACAGGTATTAGTCCGGCAGCTGATTTGAGTGCCGTAGAAAAATCAATAAATCGGTTGCGTAATAAAATATCAATTAGGGACAAACAGGAGAAATTCACTCCGACAAATATTTTCGGGCCGCAATATCAAATCACTCAGGCTTCAGCGAATACGCACTATAGAAATTCAGATTGGGCCAGGTCGCAGGGAGATTATTGGGAATACAAGTCTGAGCAAATGTCGGGACAAATTGATAATTCATTTGCCAAAATATACGCAGGTTTAGCTTTATTTGAAGCCGCATTAAATCTTGATATCGCAATCTATATTGGTATATTACGCAGCATTGACGATAATTTGCTGGCCCAACATAAACTCATCAGGCACAGTATTTTATCCTCCTATCCGATGATGATGACAAAAAATTACGTCTATCGCCCCACTCGTTTATACAATTTGACCGATCCTGATGCAGGTGATTTTTTGCAGATTACGGCTATTAATTTAAAGTCTGGTAAACGAAAGAAGACCACTATGAGTGTTCCTTTTAAGGAATACGGCCTATGGATATACGTAGATGAGAAAAAAGGCCTGGCCTATCAACAAAGCCTGGGTTTGGATTACAAAGGTGAAAAGCCGCCGACGAGTTACTTGATTGCCAAACCAATCAATTTACCAAAATAAGAAATCTCACAGGTCTGTAATGGTGTAACGGGGTCAGTCTCTGCCCCAGTTTTTAATCACATTCCCTCATTGCAGGAGGGGGCAAGGGGGTGGTGATAAAAATAACAGAATTATTTATATAGAATACTAACTATCACTAACTAAAGGGGGCAGAATCGGTGTCAGAACCCAGTTTTCTCTAATATAAGAAATAATTAGTAGTTGCCTCCGGTTTTTCGTGGTTTTTCCGCTTTAGAAGTGCCCTTTAACACAGTTTAATTTATATTTTATTTATATGGCTAACTGGTTGTTTACGTTTGTGATTGAGCAGGTTTTATCACTGCGTCAGAGTGTTATGAGTGTCATCTGCCGGTTAATGAAGCTGGCCTGTGTTATACTTAGCACTCCAACAATCCACTACTTAGTGGGGACTTCTCGTTGACATCTGGCTGGATCTGGTCGGAACGATTCTGTCGCTTCCTCTGAGTCCAAACCCAGGAATTATCATGACTAAAATACGTCCTTATTCGCAACAGGCGCCGCCTGTGTCGACCAGCCTATCACTTAACAGACCTGCCTTATTTCCCTTTACTACCTTCTCCAAATCAACAAAACCGCTTTCCTTCACTAATCCGCTTTCTTTTGTCAAACGCGAGACAACGTGTGCATTGCCGAGAACCGGTAATAAATCGACATATGTTCCGACAGCGATTGTTTATTGCGAAGCGAACTTCGGAAAAATCGATGGCAAGACTGCCAATGGCCTGGTGCGCCAATCAGAGAAGTATCAGATCCTGTCGGTTATCGACAGTAATCAGGCCGGTCTGGAT
>Ga0224506_10000252_pt1 | contig 51360 bp, 44 predicted proteins | sample SF_Jan12_sed_USG_2_FD_169108 | JGI IMG/M metagenome (GOLD analysis project Ga0224506, IMG submission 169108) | Sediment microbial communities from San Francisco Bay, California, United States - SF_Jan12_sed_USGS_8_1 | ecosystem: Environmental > Aquatic > Marine > Sediment | place: USA... | reverse complement strand
GGCATATGTACTGTTACAAGACGCATATTAACAACAACCTAAATTATCTATATTATTTTTTGCATTTAAGTTGAGGTAATACACTAAGATTATGAGATTATTACGACAATTGATTTAGTGTTTGTTCTGCAAATTCTTTGATTAGAGGATCAGTGTCATTCACATATAATTTAATTGAATTTATTATTAAATTCTTATGAATAGGTGATTTTTTAAATAAATATAATAAACATTGTATAGCTGATAATTTAACATTTGTTACATTGTTATTATAAAAGTTAGACAGTGTAATAATTGTAATATCAATTTCATTTTCTGCAAATGCTCCTTGTTGATCTAGCCAATTAACGGGATCTGCCCCAAATAATGATTCATGTATGAATTTAGTAGACCAAATTGCAACACGATGGTCATTTAATTGATCTTCCTCAATTTGATCCTCAACAATTTCATCAATAGATGTTTCTGAGAAATCATGATCAATCCTTATATCAGTATCAATTGTGGTTAATTTCCCAGAAGATCGTTGTTCAGAGATAAAATCTTCAACCCAAGAATCACGATTTTCTTGTATAATTGGATTGTCTGAATGCGAAACTACAATATTCATCTGATGACAATCATCGCAAGTAAACCGGACATATATTATAGTATCAATAAATTTACTTTCCATCCAATTAGGGATATTAACATTACAAACCTCACAAACACTAAATTTAAGTGAGGGTTCTGTTTCACTCAACATTCTCCCTGAAAATTGATCACTATCTTCCACTATTGGAAGGTGATATTATTACATCATAATTCATTCGGTTAAAAAATAAATTAATATTAATTATTTTTGTATTTTCAAAAAAACAGATCATTTATGCATTAAAAAGACATAATCCAACTCTGTTCAGATTCATTTGTTATGTTTAATTTTTCTTGAATGGTATTAACTAAATAACCACTTTGGGCATCCAATTTCTCAATAAAGGCGGAATTATTATTAATAATATCTTCAATTATATTTTGTAAATCTATTATTCCATTTGAATAGTTTTCTTTTATTTTTGAAATTACATCTCTTGTTAGATTACAATTTTTTATTCCTTCACCCTCAATTGATCTAGTCGTAAGATCTATGAATATTGTATCTAAGGATAAGAATAATTTTTTATGGGATCGATATTTTTTTGGTAATTCTTCAACACCAATGATATTTTCATTGCCTTCTAATTCTGAACAACTACTTGTCAAACGACTATACTGAAAAATAATTTTTGGTAGGACATTTAACAATGAAGCCATAAATTGTAGTCTATCGGTGTGATTAGGATGTACAATAATTAGATTATCACCAGACAAAATTGAATATAAGATTGATGAAGCATCTTCATTGTCAAATATATCTAGAAATGTATTTGTGAAAAAGCTGTATTTATGAGATATCATAGATAATTCACCCTTTGCTAATCTAATAATTTGATCCTCTTCGATAGGTGGTGTAAACACTTCTAAATTATTTATTTGAATTGGTGATAAAAACGTGGATATTCTAACAGTTGAATTATCTTCCATATAATAATAACCAACACCAATTTGATTATCAATACTACCAATCCTTAAACATATTTTTGGACTAACACCTTGTGGTGTAAATGTATTTAATATTTTTACAGCTCTTTCATTTGAATAGGATAAAGATGATTTTATTTTAGTATATCCTTTTTTCCTTGTAAATATTGAGGATATATTATTTGATTCAAATTTATTTACAAATACCATAAAACTACTACTAATGAAAATTTATAAAGACCTTAATCAATTAGTTTTCCTAACGATAGTTAAAACATCACCATCTTCCATTTTATGTTTAATTGATACTTTTTGACCTGAATGCTTAACCGATTTTCCCCAAACACGAGCATAATGAAATTCCTTTCTAAAGGAATTGTGTAATTTATCACAAACATCACCCACATCAGCTCCATTTCGTATTATCAAAGGTTCTTCAAAATCAGCTTCCATACCATATGGTTTGAGATAAATTCTTATTAAACTTAAATAATTAAATATAATTTTTTTCAGTTCATCTATATTTTTCCCACTTTCTGCAGAGATACCAATGTTTTTCATATTTAATTTTTCTTTAACTTCTCGCAACTCTAAATCTGAAACTAAATCAATTTTATTTAATACTATAAAAGCAGGAATATAAACCCGATTTCCCTCCAGTACATCGATCAATTGGTCATCACTGATATCTGATCTGATAGTTATATTAGCATTAATCAATCGATATTCATTCATTATCGATTTTATCGTACTATCATCTATTTTTGTCAAAATTTTCAAAGAAGCAATACCAATACCGCCGCGATTAGTTTTTTTAATTACAACATCAGGAGCTTCTTGATTTAATCGTATTCCAACATAACTCAATTCATTAATAATCAATTCAAAATGATGTAATGCACTAAAAACATCTAAAACTATCAATAATAAATCTGCACCACGAGCCACACCTAAAACCCGTTTTCCTTGACCTTTACCCTTTGAAGCACCTGAAATTATCCCAGGTAAATCAATTATTTGGATAGATGCACCTTCATAAGACATAATACCAGGAATTGCCTCTAATGTAGTAAAAGCATAACTACCAACTTGAGAAATTTTTTGATTAATTAATTGGTTTAATAAAGTTGATTTTCCAACAGAAGGTAATCCTATCAGTGCGACACTGCTATCTCCTGATTTCTTTACGTCATAACCATCCCCACCACCAGAACCTCCTCCCATTAATCGATCTTGTTGTTCTCTTTTTAATCTAGCAATTTTTGCTTTTAACAATCCAACATGCTTTTCTGTAGCTTTATTTATTTTGGTGCGTTTTATTTGATCCTCAAGTTCTTTTATTTGATCCTGAAATGTACTCATAAAATCCACCTAATTCTGAGATAGTTTATCTCTAAAGTTCTTTATTATTCTTAAGAAATAAATAATGTGTTACTGTTTTTCTTAATGGTAAAAAATGCTTTAATCATTAAGGCGTTCTATCAATAATAATATTTTTTTCTATTCAATTTCTAATTAAAATATGGAAAAAAAAAAATGATAACATATTATGATACTATTTCTAATGATTATGATTCAATGTATGAAATAATTCAAAAACAAAAATTTACTCATTGTAAACAATTAATTCAACCAATAGATTGGGCAATAGACCTAGGTGGAGGTACTGGATTATTATCAGAATGGATAGAAATACCGTTAATTAATGTGGATATTTCATTTCAAATGCTTTTGCAAGGTATTCAATCAAAACGGTACTTCCTTGCACTTTGTTGTGATATTGAACACCTACCCATAAGAAAGAATTCGATAACTAGTTTATTTTCTTTTAGTGTATTTCAAAATATTAGACATAAGGCAAAAGCTCTACAGAGAGTTACCTCAATAATGGATTATCAATACAATTTAGTACTTATCACAATATTAAACAAAGAAAATTTTGTTAGCGAATTTAAATCCACTCTTGATAATCAGAAAATACAATACCAACTTATTCAAAATTTAGTTGAAGATAGTGCTTTTTATTTTCAAATACCACTTTCTTCATCTTCAGGTTCATAATTATCGTAAGATTTTTTATTTGCAATGATTTCTTTTTCACGCTCATAATAGTATTCTTTAATTGTCGAGTTTATCAATGAAGATTTTTCTCTTGAAAATTTTTGCATTTGTAATTTTTCATAATCATCTAATGCTTTTGTTAATTCTTTATTTGAGATTACTGCAAATTCTGCTAATTTTACAATATTATATTTTTCACTTCGAAGAACGGGAATATTATTTTTTTCAAGTACATAATCAGCTTCATCTGAAAGGTTGTGTCCTTCAATAAAAACTAATCGCACTCTACTATCAGCTAGATATTGAGAGGTTAACGGACCTCCACCAGTTGGATTTAATATTAGTATAATATCAGCAGGACTAATTTCTCTTTGTTTATTCAACTGATAAATACCATCCTGTGAAAAATTTTTCAAAATTCTTATAGCTCTTTGATCATTATCGATGGATAACCAAATAAGTTTTTCTAGATCTGATATCCTTTGTTTCAAAGATTCTTCTGAATCAATTTTTTCTATAATTACTCTGTTTAAATGAGATATTTGTATTTCCTTTTGATAGATTAATTCTGATCCAAGTAGGTTTAACGTTTTCTCATTAACTAAATCAGAATATTTCTTTTCTAGGCTACTATTTATACTTTCCAAAGATATTAATTTTGATTCTAATCTCCCTATTTGTGCACGTAGATTATTAATCAAAGACTCATTAGATGAAATTTCAGCACTTAAATGTTGAAATCGATTTAATAATACCAAAATATCTTCACTTTTTGATTCTTTAATCTCCTTTGTATGTTCTACATCCAAATTGGAAATTCGCATATTTTCAATATTTTCCATACTATCATGAAGATTAAAGCCTTGAATTAATAAACTTTTTATCATATCCTTTTCCGTGCCCAAGTAGTTCATTGTATCAATTTTCAAAAAATCATCTTGATAATTATTAAATGCATGAATACATGCAGATAATGCATCTATTTCATGATTATTTAATGAAGTAAATTCTAAAAATTTAGAAACCATTGATCTCTTTTCTGTTTTTGATAATAGAGAATTTGGTGAAAATACATGTGTATGATAAGAGCTGGCTAGTTTCTTTACAAGAGTAGGTATTGGGCGAACATCAGAGCATATTAAAACAGGTACACCAAATTCTCGAATTGTTTCTATTATTTCTCCTTTGGAATAGTTCCTCCTACTAGTTACATTAATTAATTTTCCAGATAAATTTATCATCGCAACTGCAGTTACCATTCCTGGATCTATTCCAATGATTAATCTATTTAGATGATTATAATAACTCACTTTCTCTATTTGAGGAGAATCGGTAAGAGGTCTATGTGTAACTATTTTCTTCTGTGGACTCCACATTTTAATTTTTGCTGGAAAAAGTGAAGATATTTTAACATTATTTTTTACTTCCATAATTGAAGAAAATATATGAAATTTTGCGAATTTAGCTCCATATTTTGTTGTAACAATGTTATAATCAAAATTTAATTTATTTTGCTCTAATGATTCTTTTAAAAATTTATAACTCCTAAAAACAACTTCTTCATTTTGCCGTTGATATCGTGCCTGTGAAAATCCACCTTTCTTACTTTTATTTGGGAAGCCTATTTTTATTATTGTTTCATTTTCAAACCCTTCTAAAACCATTCCAATGTTGAGCTTTATTAATTTAACAATTGCTCTTGCTGTTTTTAACGGACTTAACTTTTCTTTCGATGGAGTAATATTATGATGTTGTATTAATTTACTCATTGAAACAGAAATACCTTCTTTTGTTAAATTTACATGGATTAAAGATGAAACTACTGGTAAATGTTTTAAAAATGAGGATAATGTCTCTCCTGTAAGCAGAATTTCAGCAGGATTATCGGTGCCTATTGATTTAACCTTATATTTTCTAATTAGAGCTAGTAATTTTCTTCTATTAATATTGGACCATTCTGTAGTTTTTCCAGATTCAAATTCTAAAACTGCTGAAACCCTTAGTTCTTCTTCATTTATTGAAGATGCCATTGGTAATATATCATATCCAATTATTGGAAATAAATTTTCAGAATTAGTATTCAGAATAATCTTCTCCAATCTATTGTAATATTTTACCTTAATATATTAAATTCTTTTCTAATATTAGTTTGTTACATAATTATAAATTTCATTGATATCAGTATTTAATTTATATTTTCTATCAAAAAATGATATGATATTTTTTATATCCCGCATTAGCAATTCATTTGCATTTTTCTCAGAACGGTCTACAGATTGTGGAAAATCAATAATAATTGGATGCAAGTTTTCTGATTTCAATAATATATTGTACTCTGATAAATCTCCATGTACAAAATTAGCTTTTGACCAAGCATTTTTTATAAATAACACAATGTTTTCTAGTATTTCAACAGGTTCATCCAGATTTTTTACTTTTACAAGATCTATTCCTTCAATCAGTTCCATAACTATAATATGTCTATTATAATCAAAATATGTTGGAACTGGTAAATTCATTTCATTTGCGATCTTTAACCATTTTACCTCTGATTCAGCTGACAGTCTTGATGAATAAAGTTCAGAAATATGATGTTTATTAGCAGTATATCTTCTCTTTTTCTTTACTTGATGAAAAGATGTAAATCCAACTCTATGCAGTTTTAAAAGTACTTCTTGATCATTATTATTTAATGCATAAAATATCCTAGATTCTTTTCCAACACCTCTCTCTCTTCCTATGGATTTAATGACTCCTTTTTCATATAAAGCATTGAGAGCTAATAAATCATACCCATGAATTGTCAATTCATATCCTGTAAAATGACCAGACCATCTATGAACTAGATTTAATTTATGGCAATTTTTCAACCAATGCTCAATTTTACCTTGATTGTAACCGGAATATTTTGCAATTGTTTCAATATCAATAAATTGACTTGTTTTCATACCTACTTCAATAGCAACAAGAATCCTTATCTCATGTTTGTTCAGTAATTTAAGAGCAGAAGCTCCTTTTAATGACATAAAAATATCACCTCTTATCTCGGAACTCCATCAGTTTTCCAAGATTTTATTAATTTAGTTAATTCTTCCTGTTTTTCTACACCCTTTGTTGAATATGAATATAATTGAGATAATCCAATACTACCTAAATATTCATAGGCTTCATCCATATCACAAATGGTAGATACTCGATCCTTAAAACTCTTGTCATCACTTGCTTCTGAAATAAAATCTAAAAAGAGATCTAAAATTTGTATTACCTTTGCATCAATTTCATTTTCTTTTGATTTAACTTCTTTCTTTGGTTCGATTTTTGAAATATTACGAGTAATTTGGTTGTTTTCAGTAATTTCAACTGATTTTTCTTCATTATCTTCCTTCTTAATTACTTCTGTAACTTTGTCACTTTCATCTTGCAAATTAGATTGAGGCTCTAATTGTTGTTGGCTAAAAATTGGATTATCTTCTATCGCAGTCAAATAATCTTCAATATTGAAATTATATTGATCTGGTTCTGATAAGATTAATGATAAGATATTATGAATTGGTAGTAATATTGCTGTAAGATCTTCTTTACGCTCTATAATTATATCGATATCTTTCAAAATTTTATTAAGAGAGTCAGCGTATTCATTTACACTCTCAGTTTCATCTTGATTAGTATCAATAGCCATTTCTTGAATTAATTTTATCTGATGTTGTAATTCCTCATTCTCACTATTTAATAACTCAGACTTTGTTTCCAAATTTTTTTGGATTTCCATTATACTTTCTTTTTCAGTTAGAATGCTCTTAAGTTCTTGATCTTTTTGCTCTAATTTTATTTTTAAATCTTCTATTGATCTCTTTTCTGTATCATCTTCTAATTTTGCTTTTAATTGCTCAAATGATTTGATACGTCTCATCGCTAACTGTGGACTTATCTTTTCGTTAGTCATAAAATTGATAATAAAATCAAGATCAGCAATTGTAATTCCTGTTTCTTTTAATTTTTCTACCAATCCTTCTATTGAAGATACCATTTAATTAATATCGTGAATTTAGATATATATTTCTACGGATTTATTCTACAAATAAATTGAAATCAGATTGAAAAATCGACACAATTTAATTTATTAATCAAATAATATTTATTGACAATTGAATATAATCGTTACCTCAAGAGTTAATATATTTTTATCTAATTTAAAATTATATGATGCTTCCCCTTGTTGATAAATATAGACCTGTTTCAAGAAGTCAACTTATAGGAAATGAAGCTCCAATAAATGGATTATATCTTTTTTTAAAAAATTGGCAAAAAAATAAATCAAAACCTGGGGCTCTTCTACTTGGTCCACCGGGTTGTGGTAAAACATCTGGAGTCTATGCTATTGCAAATGACTTAGGATTTGTCGTTACTGAATTTAATGCATCGGACACTAGAAATAAATCTGTAATAAGAGAAAAACTCGGATCTAATGCAGAATTTAGTAATTTTATGGGAGAAAATATTAGAAAAGTAATTCTAATGGACGAAATTGATGGAATTGCCGGGAATGAGGATAGAGGTGGAATTGCTGAATTAATTAAAATTTTTAAAAAAAGTAATTACCCAATTATATGTACTGCAAATGATCCTGAATCTGATAAAATTACTCAAATTAAAAAACACTTGAGAATTTTTAATTTTGAAAGACTTGATGAATATGAAATATTTTCAATTCTTACAAAAATTTGTCAAAAAGAAGCACATGCGATATCAGAGGAAATAATTGATAAAATAGCTGTATCATGTGCTGGAGATTTAAGAGCTGCAATAAATGAATTATCTTCACAAATTTCAGGAACGGAGAAAATTATATTAGAAAAAAGAGATAAAATGGAGGTTTATTCAACTATTTTAAACAATTTATTTAATTCAAAATCTTTAATCCTAGCGAGTAAATCTTTAAATAATGTACCTAGTGATTATTCTAGGTTATTGTTATTTATTTTTGATGAATGTTATAATCAATATAAAACTCAGGAGGAGGTTAAAACAGCGTATCAACAAATTGCATTGGCAGATTTAACCTATTCAAGAATTATTAAAACACAACAATGGGGTTTACTTAAATATTATTTTGCGTTTTTAAGTTCTGGTTTGTTCTTAACTAAACAACATGATTATCATAATAAAATTCGCAAGTTAGATAATCTACCATCTTCTTTTATTAGTAGAGGAATTGCTAATAGAAAACTATCAACTGCCAATCAAATTGCAGAAAGAGTTACTAAACATTTACATCAATCAAAAAGGAGATTTATATATGATGATTTTGAATTGTTTTCCAAAATTATACTCGGAAAAGGAGGAGCTGAAATCGCTGCTTGGTTGAATTTGGATGATGGTTTATTGGAGAATTTGCATAGATTAAATCCATCTTCAAAAATATTGAACAATATTGAGGAAGCGAGAGAAAAAATAGGAAAAAATCGGTTAATTGAATCCACCATAAATCATGATGAAGTTCAGCTTCTTAAGAACTTATTTTCATCTGAAGAAATTAACAATGAACCAGTAATAAATGCACAAGAAGAACATCCAATTAAATCAGATGATAAAAATAATACTCAGGCTAGTTTAGAGGACTTTTTTGGTTAAAACACATATAAGCCCTGTGATTTACGATACTGTCTATATTCATTAATTTTTTCTAAATCCATTTTATAATTAATAATGCCATGTTCATCAGGTAGTACTAAAAAATCTGTCTGTTTTTTGATTGATTCATGTTTTACTGAAGGATCAGCAATACTGGTTGCATTCCCCACATCGTATTTTTCAGTATTTAATTTATGATCAGCAATTATAATTGGTAACACAAATTCACGACTTCTAGCAATACTCAATGAATACCATTGATATTTTGCATAATTGCTATAACCTTTAGGAACGACGGTAAATGCGGGTACAAACAGAAGCTGTATCTTTTTATTCACAATCAAATTTTTTATCAATTGGGAATTCCATAAATCTGCACAGATAACAACTCCAAAATTAATATCAGAAAAAGTAAAAACATTATTATTTATCCCTCCAGTAATTCCATGTGACTTGCTTTCCTCAAATAATACATGAGTTTTTTGCACGTATTCAATTGAATTAGTTTTTGTTAGAATAATTGCATTATTTGTCTTTTGTTTGTTATTTGGTAATTGAAATGGAAAGGAACCAAAGATGATATTTGTTTTTAATCTTCTATCTCTAAGGATATTAATAAATTTTAAAATATCTGCTAAACTTGATTTCCCCCAGCAATATTCGGGTAATATATTAAAATCAGACCTGATATTAATCTTATCTTCCAAAATATCGCAATATCTGGAAAATGATAAGTTATCAGTTCTTATTGTTGAAATACATGTAATATTTATTGTTGAGTTCAACTCTTTCAAATATATTATTGGTTTACCCTTTATTTAGTTTATCTTAATTGTTATTTTTTAGGAAATAATTTTCTAAGAAACCATTTAATCGGATCATAGAATTCATCAACAACTCGTTCCTTAAGAGGTATAATTGCTTCGTCTGTTATTGGTATAATTTCAGGACATACTTCAGTACAACATTTTGTTATGTTACAATAGCCTAAACCAAATTCATCCTTTATATCACCTAATCTATTTTCTGTGTCTAAAGGATGCATATTCAATGATGCTAATCGAAGTAAAAACCGTGGACCAACGAATTTATCTTTTAGATCGTGATCTCTTAAAATATGGCAGACATTTTGACACAGGAAACATTCAATACATTTTCTGAATTCTTGAACGCGATCTACATCTATTTGTTGCATGGTTATATATTCAGATGAATTTGGATGATTATAGGGTTTAATTCTTTTATTTACCTCATAATTCCATGAAACATCAGTAACAAGATCTTTTATTAGTGGAAAAGTTTTCATCGGTCGAATGGATATTGGTTCTTTTAAATTATAATCTGATAGTTTACTCATACACATTAATTTAGGTTTCCCGTTAACTTCTGCAGAGCATGAACCACATTTACCTGCTTTACAATTCCATCTAACTGCTAATTCAGGAAGTTGAGTCGCCTGCAATTCATGTACCGCATCTAGTACAACCATCTTTTTATCAACATCGACTGAATATGTTTCTGTTTTCAAATTATCTAAAGATTCACCAATTTGAACATTTAACTTTATTTGGAATTTTTCATCTTTCATTGTTAATTATCTCCTCCTTGAATAATTTGATGTAACTCATCCGGTAAGTCTTCCATTTTTTCTTCATGAATTTTTATTCCATCATTTTCATCTTTTTGAAGAACGTATAGAATTTGAGTAAGTTCTTTATTTGTTTCAGGAAAATCATCACGCGTATGCCCTCCTCTGCTTTCTTTTCTTGCAAGAGCAGCATGTGCCAATAGTAAACTTGTAATTAACATACTCTTCAAATCCAAAGCTTGATGCCAACTTGGATTATATTTCCGACCTTGTTTTGCACCTGCAGATTTTGATTTTTCGATTAGTTTATTGATTTGTTCAATCCCATCAGTTAAATCTTTTTCATTTCTAATTATTCCAACAAAATCACCCATTATGTGTTGTAATTCCCTATGTAATAAATATGGATTTTCTGTTTTTTCTCCTTTAAATGGTTCTAACAATTCATTAACTATCGGTTCTAATATACTATTATCGATTTCTTCATATTTGGAAATTGTGTTTGAATAATTTCTTGCATGTTCACCAGCCAACGCTCCAAATACCAATAAATCTGACAGAGAATTCCCTCCAAGTCTATTTGCACCATGTAATCCGGCAGATACTTCACCTGCAGCATATAAACCACTAACAGTAGTACTTTGGGTTTCAGGATGAACGCGAATACCACCCATAATATAATGCGTTGTTGGACCAACCTCCATGGGTTCTTTTGTTATATCTAAACCTGCTAATGTTTTAAATTGGTGATACATTGAAGGTAGCTTTTGTTTAATGTACTCGGGAGATCGCTGACTAGCAATATCAAGATATGCACCACCATGGGTTGAACCCCTCCCTGCTTTTACTTCAGATAGGATTGCTTTTGCAACAACATCACGGGTTAGTAGTTCTGGAGGACGTCGTCCCGAATTATTATCTGCCAACCATCTTTTTGCTTCTTCTTCTGTTGTTGCATATTCACCCTCGAACATCTTTGGTATATATCTAAACATAAAACGCTCACCCTCACTATTTCGCAAGATTCCACCTTCTCCACGAACTCCTTCAGTCACTAAAATACCTTTGACACTACTTGGATAAACCATTCCTGTTGGATGAAATTGTACAAATTCCATATCTATAATATCTGCACCAACATTAAATGCTAAACTATGACCATCTCCCGTATATTCCCATGAATTAGAAGTGATCTTATATGCTTTACCAATTCCACCAGTACCTAATATAATAGCCTTCGCACGTACTAACACTAAATTTCCACTATCTCTTCGATATCCTACTGCACCGATTACTCTATTTTCCTTTTTTATTAGATGTGTAATCGTAGTTTCCATTAATACCTCAACATTGTCCTCATGAACAACATGATCTTGTAAAGCTCTAATCATTTCTAAACCAGTTCTATCACCCACATGAGCTAAGCGAGGATATTTATGACCACCAAAATTCCTTTGATTAATTTTTCCATCAGTTGTTCTATCGAATACAGCTCCCCATTTTTCTAACTCCAATATTCTCTGAGGAGCTTGTTTGGCATGTATTTCAGCCATTTTCCAATTACCATGCAATTTACCTCCTCGCATTGTATCTCGAAAATGAACCTTCCAGTTATCCCTTTCATCCTTCATACCTAATGCAGCAGCAGCACCACCTTCTGCCATAACAGTATGTGCTTTACCTAATAATGATTTTGTTACTACAATGACCTTGGTATTAGCATTACTAGCTTCAATAGCTGCACGTAAACCAGCACCACCAGCACCAACGACTAAGACATCAGCATCGTATTTTTCCATTTTTTTAATCTCTTCTTGTAAATCAGTCATATTCTTTATCTCCATCAATTTGCTGCTAATATAAACCTAATATACATATCAGCCATTAAAATTGTAATTAAGCTCAACCAAAAATACCAATGATGTTTTGTATTTAATTTTTTAATAAATTTCCATGTTTGATAACGTTTTATTGTCATTGATGAACAGGAATTGCAGTTGAGTCCTCCACCAACAAGATGTTTACATGAATGGCAAGATAAAACATACAATGCCAAGAAAATTCCATCTAAACCAAGTAAGAGAGTAGCAATCTGTCCTTCCATAGTTGCCAAACTACCAACAACAATTAACTTAACAAATGAAAAAACGTGAATAGAAGCCAGTATAAAAGCAATATAAAAGAAATAACGGTGAAGATTATTTAATATCCAAGGTAATTTGGTTTCTCCCTTGTATTTATTTGCTACTGCTCGTAACTCACCAACGGCACATGATGGTGGATCTGCGAAAAATGCTCTATAATACACCCTTCTTGCATAATAGCAGGTTAATCTAAATCCAAGTGGAGCCCAAATTAAAATTAATCCCGGAGATAAATTTTCGGGCCACCAATCCAATTTGATTTCGGGTGAATAAAATGGACTGACAAATGATACATCATTAATTTCAGATTTATGATGTTCTACATCAAAAACAACTGCCCACATTGCATACAATGCAAAAAAGGTTAGGGTTAGTGCCTGTATAAAAGGTCTTAACCACCAATTATCATTTCTCGAATTTTCAAAACGTTTATGTTCAACTAACTCAAGATTAATCATTTCGTTCATATATCATTTTTTACAAAAAATTAATTCTCTTTTAATCTATCTAAAAAATCAAATAAAAGATGTTAATATGTTAGAAATACAAAATCATTATAATTTTTTAAAGATTCTTGACTTATTTTTTTATTTTATTGAGCAGATAAAAATTTTTATATCAAATGGATTTTAGATATAGTCACCCCTTGTATCTTTATAAATTCATAAATTAAATTAGAAATATAAATGTTTTTGGAACATCCATTAATACAAAAAGATAAAATACAATCCAGGATCTATCAACAAATAATAACCACAGAAGCAATTAAAAATAATCTTCTTGTTGTATTACCAACTGGATTGGGAAAAACGATTATCATGGTGATGGTGACCGCCCATATCTTAAAGAAAAATCCAAATTCTAAAATTATCATAACTGCTCCAACAAAACCATTAGTAAATCAACATTTAGAGACTTTTAGAAGTTTATTGAATTTAGATCATTTGAAAATTAATATGTTATCAGGTACAATCCAACCTGTTTCAAGAATTGAAATTTGGAGCTATTCAAATGTTATTATTTGCACACCTCAAGTACTTAGAAATGATTTATTAAAAGATAATGTTAATCTTGAATCAGTAAAATTAATCATCTTTGATGAGGTTCATAGAGCTGTAGGTGATGATCCCTATGTTTTTTCAGCGAATTTTATTATCCAAAATAACTATAGAGAAAAGATATTAGGATTTACTGCTTCACCAGGGAATAAAGATAAAATACACGAAATTATGAAGAATCTATATCTAAACAAAATTCAATATATGGATGAAACGCATCCTCAAGTTAAACCTTATATTCATATTGTCGAAGAAGAATGGATAAAGGTTCAACTTCCACCTGAGTTCATAAAAATTAAAAATTTATTAGAAGATTTTATTAAAAATCATCTTAAATCCTTGAAAGAAAAGAAAATAATTGATTCGTATCAGATAACTCAAAATAGTAAAAAAGAGATACTCTCACTCCCCTCTAAATTAAACAAAATGCGAGAGGAATTAGATGATTCAATATTTTTTGAATCTATGTCTTCATACGGACAATTGATTTATTCATATCAAGCACTCGAATTATTGGAAACACAAGGACTTGAGCCATTAGAAGCATATCTCAACCAAAAACAGGAAGAGTTAGAAACTAAAAGAAAAAAATCTTTAGATAAATTTCTTGGTGACCATCTAATAAAAAAAGTAATTCAGGCCATATCTCAAGAACTAAGTAATAGAATACAACATCCAAAAATTGACAAATTAAAACAAATTATAATAAGTAAAGATCTTAAAAGTGATACAAGAATATTGATATTTGCGAATTATAAAACCACTATTAATTACTTATATAAAGAAATATCAACACTTTCTATGGTTAGAGCGGAGAAATTTATTGGGCAAAATAAAGGAAAATATGGTATCTCTTTATCCCAAAAACAGCAATTAGAGATTTTAGAAAAATTTAAAAGTGGTGAACTAAATGTATTAATCAGTAGTAGTGTTGGAGAAGAGGGATTGGATGTATCACAATGTGATTTAGTTATATTTTATGATATAGTCCCATCAATTACTAGAGCTATTCAGAGAAAAGGGCGTACAGGAAGATCAAAAAAAGGGAAAATTATTGGTTTAATCACAAAGGATACCCGAGATGAAAGTTATTATTACATGTTAAAAAATACAAAAGCTAGGTTAAATGATGAAATGAGAAATTTGAACAATATAAATCAGCAAAATAATTTGAATAATTTCTTTGGTGTTGAAAAACATGAAAAAGAAGAAAGTTACTTAAATCCAATTGAAAAAATGGAAAAAAAAGATCAATTTGAAGTCTATATTGATCATAGAGAAAAAAACTTGGAAATTCACAATGAGTTACTAAAATATGATTTAAATTTAATTATATTAGAACTACCAGTGGGAGATTATGTATTATCCGATTTAGTTGCTATTGAAAGAAAGTCAATAAGTGATTTTTGTCAATCAATTATCAATAATACACTTTTTGATCAATTGATAAGGTTAAAAAATTATTATGAAAAACCATTATTAATTTTAGAAGGTGAAAATAAGTATGATTGTAGTTTATCAAAAAATGCAATACAAGGTGCATTATGTGCGATTGGTGTAAATCTTCAAATTCCCATAATACAGACAAAAAATGGAAAAGAGAGCGCAGAAATAATAATGACCATAATTAAAAAGGAACAAATGGAAAAAACTAGACCTCGAATTCATGGGTCTAAATTGGGAGATTCTTTAAGTAATAAGCAGTTATTTTTATTATCATCCTTATCTGAAATTGACAGGACACTAGCAGAAAGAATTTTAGAAAAATTTGAAAAACCTATTGAGTTTTTAAATGCAGATGTATCAGATATGATCCGCGTTACAGGAATAGGAAAGACAAAAGCAAATAAGATATTGGAAATTTTACATTCTACTTATCCATTACTCAATTCAAATAATTAATTCAAACCTAAAGCTTATAAATTTAGTTGTATATAATTAATTAACACAATGAATGATTCTCCGATTAAACGGGCAGCAGAATTGCTTCTAAAAGGAGCACAAATGTTGAACCAACCGTGTCCAATTTGTATAAGTCCGATTTATAAACTCCCAGATTCTACATTATTTTGTACAACATGTGATAAAAAACTGATATATGAAAAAGACAATGCATTAACAAATAAGACCCAAACAAATACCAAAATAAATAATCCGATTTTAAATAAAATAAAAGAATTAACAAATATGTTAGAACAAGAAAAGGATTTAGCTAAAATTGTCGAAATCGCAGATACTATTAAAAAATTGGAAATGATTGACTCTAGTGGATGAATCTTTTCAAATAATTTTGAATATTAATAGGAAGCTCTATACCTATTGTCATCAAAATTCTAAATGGTATTTCAAAGAGAAAAAGAATAGACGCTACAAAATAAAATCCATTACCTAAAAAAATAATTCCAAAACCATCTAGGATAATTAAGAATAAAAAACCTAGAGAAATCAATAAAACTCGTTGTCTAGCTCGTACATATGGAGAACTTGAAAAAACAAAGACAAAAAATCGGATTATAATAAAGCTTGACAAAAACACTAAAAATGCAATCCCAATTATTTGCAAGAATGGGATGTGCGTTATTCTACCAATAATAAATACCAACATCCCCAAAATTAAAATTATTAAACTTATAATTTTTATTTTTTTTGACATATTTATATTGATAGAGCCCCAAATTATTAAAAACATACCTGCAAATAATCCACTGAGTGCTGCACCAAACTGGCGAATATTAGTATTTTCAGAAATTATTCCAATTACTCTAAAAATGTAAACAAAATTGAGGGAAATTAGAAATCCAATAAGTGATAAGCTTTGAATTTTCTTTATAGTAGGTATTAAGCAAACAATCTCTTTTTTCAACAAATAAAGCCCAATAATGCTAGCCAATAATTCAACAATAAATACAGACATTAAATCTTCACTAATCATGGAATTAATAGTACTTTTAATTAATAAACTAATAAGATGAAAACAAATTGCAATTAAATATGACCTGAGTGGGATTTGAACCCACGCTCAATGCGTCCCGAACGCATCATGATACCAAGCTTCACTATCAGGTCTCTTCAATGCTCAAGAATTTCGTCAATTTTTAATATATATCAACTAAATGGAGAAAAGCTAGATTGTGCAAGTAAAACCAAAAAAATCAAGATTGAATTTAAAATGACAACTGCTTTTGGTCCAATTTTAATTCCAGGTAAATCTTCATCAAAATATCTCATTAATCCTGCTCCAGTTGATGGCATAGGAGCACTTTCTTTTTTGGTTTTTTTCTGCCTTAAAGACATATAATTTTAATTTATAATCGTAATAAAAAACTTCTTTTATTGAGAAAATATTATTTATACATTATTGATAAATATTTTTTCAAAAAAATTCATTGCAAATTTGTAATTTTCAAATATTAAATTCAAGAGAGATTTTATATATTTGGTAACAAAATAAATTAAAAATTGAGTTAGATTTAATTTGGAATAATGATTGTTCTTGACAAAATTGATATACCAAAGATTGAAACAAATGTGAAATGTTAAACAGTTATTTAAATTCAGTGAATACAGTGTTTTTATGAGTCAGCAATTATTCGAACGAGCTAAATATGCCATGTCCTTATCTTATAGTCCTTATTCTAAATTTAAGGTGGGTTGTGCTGTCATATTAAAATCAGGGAATATTTACATTGGTACTAATATTGAAAATAGTTCATATGCTGCAACAAATTGCGCAGAAAGATCTGCTATTTTTAATGCTATTTGTGCGGATGAAAGAGAATTTGTTGAAATGGTAGTCATATCGTCTGGTGAGGGAATTATTAAACCGTGTGGAATTTGCTTACAGGTTATGAGTGAGTTTTTTGATGAAAATATTAAAATACATTTGTACAATGCAACTGGAAAATATCATACATTTACCCTACCTGATTTATTACCAATTCCCTTTAAATTTAAAATCTAGGATATAAATCACGGTTCATAATTATCTTGTATGGCTTTATAACAATTGAATCATCATTCATTTTCTCGATTTCAGACGAGTTTATAAGGGCGTTACCAATTCCGATTAATTCATGTTTGGAGGAAATCAAGCAGATTAAGGAATTTTCATTAAATTCTGTTGTACCCATTATTGATTTTTTTAAGATATTTACTCCATGGCAAACTAAATTGACATACATTGTTTTTATCATCACTGTAGCATTAAATTGAATCAATATTTCGATTGGTTGAATTATTTCTCTTAATACTATTTCATTTTTATTTTCCTGATATATAGACCAAGCATCAAATAGTTGATGTAAAGATTTTAACTCGTTCTCAATAAATGGACCTGATTGTATTCGTCTTAATTCACCCATAAATGAACTTGAACCAATTGAACGACCCAAATCTATACATAGTGTTCTAATGTATGTACCCGCTTCTGAGGTTACCTCAAAAAGTATATTATCATTAGCATCCATTTCAATTAATTTCAACTGAAAGATAGTCCTTTTCCTTAATTTCTTAACTACATTTGATTTCAAAGGAGGCATTTGATAAATCTCTCTTTCATATTCCTGAAATTTAGAATTCCACAGATCTAATGAAAAAGTTTTTGCGTTTATCATTTTACAGATATATTTTTTATTGGATTTCAATAATGATGCAAGAATTTTTGTGGAATTTGATAAAGCAATTGGTAGAACACCCGTGACATTTGGATCTAGAGTACCCGAATGTCCAGCTCTCTTTAAAGACAATATCTTTTTTACGATTGCAACTACTTCATGAGAAGTCGGTCCTGCAGGTTTATCTAATAAAATTATTCCATAATCAATATAATCATTGATTTGACGATCATCAGGATAAATACCAAATGTATTGGATATATCTGTATTATCTATAATTACAAAATCTTCAGGGAGTTTTATCATTAGATGATCAAATTTTTTCAAGTAAAGCTTCTTTTATTTGTTGATCTTTCTCTACCAAACTTTTTATTTTGGCATCATCATCAGCTACCTTCTTAATATCAATACTTAAGTTTGTAGGTTCAATATGAGACATATTTACTCTTCGTCTTTTGATTCCAGATAAATCAAATGGACCTGAAATCTCAACAAAATTTTTATCAATTATTTTTGTTACTATAGCTTTTTTACCGGATTCTCGTCCCATTACTTTTACAACTATTCTTCCAACGGATATTGCACTCATAAGTTAACTTCCTTTTTATATATGTTATTTAAATCGAAGCCATATAATAAAATCTAGATAGATACCAAATAACTTGAATATTTTTCAAGCTAATTCAACTTCAATTCTGATATCATCAGGTACGTTTAGACGCATCAGCAAGTGCATTGCCTTTTCATCTGCATCTAGATCTATCAAACGCTTGTGAATTTTCATCTCATAGTGCTCCCATGTTTGAGTTCCATTACCACATGGTGATTTTCTAACAGGTATGATGACTTTTCTTGTTGGGAAAGGAATTGGTCCTTTCATACGAATACCTGCTTTATCAGAGATATTATTTAATTCATCACAGATATTTGTCAGAGATTTTACTGATGTACTTAATAATCGAATTCTTGCTCTCTGTACCATTATATTGCCTTCTTCATTTTCTTATTCTTTTATTATATTTTTAAACTTTTGATACGGAATGATTAGCTTTCTTATTATTTTGATTATTTCTATCGTTGATTATATTAGAATGTTAAATAGTAATTTTTCAATAGTATGTATGACTGATTTTATTGAGTTTGTAAATTTTCTTCTTTTGCTTACATATATTTATCTCTCCCCTATGTTAAAAATTAGTGCTTTAATTGGACTGATTCTTTATATTTCAAAAACCCATATAAAAAACAGTCCAATAAGAATTAAAATCCCATTTTGTTTTTTTCTCCTGTATTGTATTGGTAATATTATCGAAAATTATAACTTCCTATAATTTATTCAAAATTCATAAAAATTTGTGTTTTGAATACAATATATCATAAATAACAAGGATAATAGATAGATATTGTATAATTCTTCCAATCCATTTGATTTTATCAAAACTATCGAATCATCAGAAAAATTAATTGATATTGCATTTAACAAAGCTATGAAGATCAAACCCTCTAATGCAAGGGAATATTTGGAAAGAAAAAAAACACTAGAGATGAATAGAATTAATACTGTGGGTAATGTAATTGTTGATCGAATAACAAATCTAATTGAAAGTTTTCCATCTTTAAATTTAATTCATCCATTTTATTATGAATTAACCGACATACTAGTAGGTATTGATAAACTCAAAGAAGCCATTGGGAGAGTTCATGGAATTAATGACCATATAAGAAGTATCGCCCAAGAATTAAACGATCAAATTTTAGGTTCAAATAATCCTAAAGAAATAACTCAGTTACGAAAAATTGCATTTGGAAGATATGCTAGTTTTATCAAAAAATTGGAAAATACATTCAGTTTTTTAAACAGTTCAAAACAAATATTAATTAATTTCCCTGGTTTTGATCCTACTTCACCAACAGTAGTTATAACTGGAATTCCGAATGCAGGAAAATCATCTTTTATAAGACAATCTACTTCAGGTAAACCTCAAGTTGCCTCTTATCCATTTACAACAAAAAAATTATTATTTGGTCATAGAAAGGTTAATTTACTCAGTATTCAATTTGTCGATACACCTGGAATATTAGATAGACCATTATCTGAAAGAAACAGTATCGAAAAACAAGCATTAATTGCAATACGACATCTAGCAGATCTTATCCTTTTCTTCATTGATCCACTAAAAAATGATAACGAAAGTTTAAACGCACAATTAAATTTAATTAGGGAAATCAAACAATTTTATGCATCATCAGAATTTAAGGTGGCAATTTCAAAATCAGACCTTGTGGGATCTGAAATAGTTGATAAAATACAGCATCAATTGGTATTAGAGAATATAATAGCAGATAATGAAAGGTTAATTCTTTTTAATTCAAATTCTAAAGAAGGAATCACTGATTTAATCGATTTTGTTGAAAAAACAATAATGCAAAAAATAATTAAATCTAATAAATTTAAACAGTTATCAAAACCCATTATCGCGGAAGATCAATTGCCCATTGAAGATGATCCAATCTGGGAACAAAGAGAGTATTAATACAATATCCTCTCAGTATTACTCTAGTATATATCAATTAAATTAATAATTATTTGTATGACAAATAGTATAAAGAATTTGCTAGACACTTTAGATGAAGAAATGGAAGAAATTTCACAGAATACTTTTTATTTGAATAATAAAAATAGTGTAAATTATTCTAGTACAAATAATTCCTTGAGTTCAACTGGATCATCTGAAGTTGACAAATTGTTGGATTCATTAATTAAAAAAAATAAGAATAGAATCGTAGCTATAGGAGTTGGTGGTGCTGGATGTAATGCAATTAATCGATTACATCTATCTGAATTCAAAGGAGTTTTGACTGTGGGTGCAAACACAGATGCAATTCACCTTAGAGATATAAAAAGTGATGATAAAGTTCTTCTAGGATTAAATTTAACAGAAGGTTTAGGTGCGGGAAACGATCCTGTAATTGGAAAGGCAGCAGCAGAGGAAAGTGTAGAAGTAATTAAACCTGTTGTAAATGGTTCAGATATGGTTTTTGTAACTACAGGTATGGGTGGTGGTACTGGTACAGGAGCAGCACCTATAATAGCACAAATTGCTAAAAAATCAGGAGCATTAGTTGTAGGTGTATGTACGCTTCCTTTTGAAATGGAAGGAGAAATTCGAGCTAAACATTCATTGACAGGACTAAATGAATTTTTCAAGGCGTGTGATACAGTAATAGTAATTCCAAATGAAAAGTTAATGCATTTAGTACCTGATTTACCGATTTCACTGGCATTTAAAGTTGCAGATGAGATCTTAGTAAGAGCGGTAAAAGGTATAGTGAATCTAATTTTGACTCCAGCGTATGTGAATGTAGATTTTGCGGACATAAGACAAATTCTCAAAAGAGGAGGTACTTCAGTTATAGGTATGGGAGAAGGAGAAGGAGAAAATAGAATTGAAGATGCACTTAGAGAAAGTTTAAGCAACTCACTCCTAGATATTCAAATTATGGATTGTAAGGCAGCATTGATTAATATATCGGGTGGTCCATCATTATCTTTAGAAGAAGTTAGAAAATGTGTACAATCGATTTCACAGGAAATGAGTGAGGATAGTGAGATAATTTGGGGTACTCATATTGATAAGTCCTTAGAAGATAAAATACAAGTTACAACCATTTTAAGTGGAGTAACAAGCCCATATAATTTGAATCTTCAAAATATTATGAATGATGGCCAAGAAATATCATCAATTCATCTTCAAAAAAATGAAATTTCTAGTATTTGGGAATAAGAATAAATTGTGATGAATTTTTATTAATTCATTAATTATTTCACACAATATTTCAAAAAACATGATGAGAATCGTAAAATGAGATATATTGAGCAGTATTCAAAAAGCACCTCGATCTCATGAAATACCTGAAAATACAATAATAATTATTTTCGGAGCCTCTGGAGATTTAACACGTCGAAAATTATTACCAGCAATTTATCATCTATCTAGGGAAGAATTGTTGCCAAAGAATTTTAAAATAATCGGTTTGGGTAGACGAATTCCTCTAAATAATGAGTTTAAAACAGAGATGCAATTAAGAGTAAGACAATATTGTAGTCATAAAATGGAAGATAAATATTGGAATCCAATAAAATTAAACTTACATTCAATTAGAGCTAATTATAATGATGAAGATACGTTTTTACTTATAAAAAATAAAATCGAAGCAATTGAGAAGGAATGGAATGAAAAATCGAATAGGTTATTCTATTTTGCAACAAATCCAAGTCATTTCACCCTTTTAATTATGAAATTATCTAAATTTAAACTAAACATCAACCATCTCCCGAGTTGGACAAGAATTATAATTGAGAAACCATTTGGCTTGGATTTGAATTCAGCGAAAGAATTAAATAATTTAATTCGAACAAATTTCAATGAAACACAAATATATAGAGTAGATCATTTCTTAGGAAAAGAAGCAGTTCAAAATATTCTGGTATTTAGAATGTCAAATTTAATTTTTCAACCACTTTGGAATCGTGAATTTATCGACCATATTCAAATTACTACCTTTGAAACTGTAGGGGTTGAGGGAAGAGTTGATTTCTTTGAACAGACTGGAGTTGTAAGAGATATGGTCCAGTCCCATATGTTACAAATTTTGGCATTTCTTACTATGGAACACCCCCGATCACTAGAACCAGAATTAATTCGAGATGAAAAAGTCAAACTCCTTAATTCAATCAGGAGATATAACGGAGATGAAATACAGAAAAATACCGTAAGAGGACAATATAGTGAGGGAATTGTTAATTCAAATCTCACTGTTACGTACCGAAATGAAGATGGTGTACCAATAGATTCACTTGTAGAGACATTCGCTGTAGTGAAACTCTTTATAGATAATTATAGATGGAGAGATGTCCCATTTTATTTACGAACTGGGAAAAGAATGTCCACTAGAAAAACAGAAATTTTCATTCAATTGAAGAAAGTTAATGATTCGCACATACCAATGATTTTAAGCAAACAGCTCCCAATACCAAACACAATCCAATTAGAAATACAACCTAGAGCAGGTATTAATATTACTCTAGGATGGAAACCAGCGGGACTATTAACTGAAGTCGAACCAATAAATCTCGACCTCGGTGGGAAAGCAAAAATAAAAGAACCAAAAGCATATGAAAGATTATTAGTTGACACAATGAGAGGAGATTCAACATTATTTATTAGATTTGATGAGATTATTGAAATGTGGTCAATTGTTGATCCAATTATCAAATATTGGAAAGAGGTGGATAAGAAAATAATGAATGGATTACTACCTGATCCTTTTCCTAATTACCCCGCAGGAACACATGGACCAGATTTAGCAAATGAGTTTATCAAAAAGGACGGAAGAGCTTGGAACAAACTTTAATACCATTTAGTATGCGTATAAATCAATGTAGATAGATCTTGATATCCATGAGCTCCGAAGAAATCCCTTTGAGCTTGAATTAAATTAGCAGGTAATTTTTTAGATTTTATTGATTCAAAATACATTAAAGCTGAACAAAGACCGGGAACAGGTATTCTCAAATTTATAGCAGTAGTCACGATCAATCGTAATGATTCAATATTATTTAAAATTTCATTATAAAATTTAGAAGAACTAAATAAATGTACTAATTCAGGATTTTCTTTATAAGAATCAGAAATTTTACTTAAAAAACCAGATCTAATAATGCAACCACCTCTCCAAATTGATGCAATTTCATCAAATTTTAAATTCCATTTATAGTTTTCAGAGGCTTCACGTAGAAGATGAAACCCTTGACTATAGGATATTATTTTAGAAACATATAATGCGTTCTGGAGATGAATGATAATATCATCATTTTGTTCCAATTTTCCTGTGTCCTCAGTATATAATTGAGAGAGATTTGTTCGTAGGGATTTAAGAGATGAAATACTTCTTTGGTAAACTGATTCTGTAATTAAATTTAATGGAATACCGAATTCTAGACTTGAAATAGCAGTCCATCTTCCAGTTCCTTTTTGTTCTGCTTTATCTAATATAGAATCAACAACAAAACTTCCATTTTCATCTTTATGATTCAAAATTTTCGACGTAATTTCAATTAAATATGAATTCAATTTTCCATTATTCCAATTATTAAATATTTTACTCATCTCCGGATTGGGTATATTCATCCCAACTTTCATAATATTGTATATCTCACTGATTAGTTGCATATCACCATATTCAATACCATTATGAACCATTTTGACATAATGACCAGACCCACCGCGACCAATGAATGCACAGCACGGCTCTTCCTCAATTTTCGCAGAAATATCAAATAAAATTTTTTTTACAATGTTCCATGCTCCTATATTTCCACCAGGCATAATAGAAGGCCCAAATCTAGCACCTTCTTCACCTCCAGAAATTCCAACTCCCAAATACTGAATACCAAAAGTTGATGAATATATTTCTCTTCGTTCAGTATCTTTATAATAAGAATTTCCTCCATCAATCAAGATATCATTTCCTTTTAATAATGGTATGAGCTCCTCTATTAAATCATCAACGGGTTTACCTGATTTTATCATCATGATGATTAATTTAGGGGATTTTAGAGAGTCGATAAATGAAGAAACATCATCAAAACCATAAATGGTTTTTCTATCTGAATTATTTTTAATAAATGATTTTGTTTTTTCATGTGTTCTATTATATACAGAGACAGAATAACCATTATCATTAATATTTAAAACTAAATTTTGACCCATTACAGCTAATCCAATCAGACCGATATCAGAATATTGTTCCATAATAAATCCTTTTGTAGAGAATATTATTTGATTTATGGTTGAAATATAAAATAACTACTAGATATAGTTAAATTACTAACGAGTTTATAGCATATGTTTAACATGAAAAATATGGATAAATCTCAGTTATTTCCTATAATTAATTACTTTGATAGGTTCTTTCCAGGGCTATTTATACAAAATGGAATTATTTTATCACCGAAGATATCCCGAATAAACGGATTGGATCAAATAAAAAACATAATTAGACAAATTTTTTTAAATCTACAACATTTTGAAGAAATTGAAAATGAGCTATTTCTTATTTTAACAGAAGATAGAGATGATGAAATCTGTGCTGTCGCAAATAAGACGAAAGAAATATTTCTAATCTTATATATGTCTGAATGCTAAGTATCTATAATAATGAAATCAATCTTTCAACAAAATTTTCAATATTCTCGGGTTTACCCAAGGATAAAATGGAATTATCAAATATTACATCATCCCCTGTTGAAATAATATTTGACAAACCTAGTTCTTGTAACACGGATACTCCGTTTTCAACCGCACCAATTAATTTATTTTCATTTGAAAATTTCTTCAAAGTTTCATTCAATAGATCCCAGTTGTTTAAACTGTTACCTCCAACCAAAATAATTGCTTTATAATCAATTTCATGATTCAAGGCATCATCAAGTGATACAGTCATTACTGAAGACTCAATACCCTTTATTGCATCACTTTTACTTGATGAAATTATAATATCATGAGAATTTTCTTCTAATAAAGTTTGAATCGTTAAAAAAGATAAATCATTAAATCCCTCTTCGAGTACAAGTAGGATAGTACAACTCATATTTATCCAATATCATTTAAGATATTTAGTATTTCTTTAACTTCATCTAATAATTTGGATAAAAAAAATTAAATTTCTAAATAATCTAGTATTACATCACCTAAATTAGATTCTTGATTATCTTCAACATAATCATACGCAACTCCATTCAGTATTGACGATTTGATTATCCAAATATTATTTATTTGATATAGATCTAATTGATTAAATATCTCATCAATTGCAACGATATTGTTTGTATAACCCTCCAAAATGAGATCATATTTGTTTAATAATATTAAGATTGGTTGATTTTCATGATATCTATATTTGAGAATTATTTTTAGAGATTCTATTATTTCATCTTTATTATTTGCAGTAACATCAATGATGAATATCAGTTTATCTGATTCTTCAACTTCTTCCTTCCATAGTTTCCAAAATGATTTTTGACCACCTAAATCAGTTATCTTAAGGTTACTATTACCAATTTTTAGATGTTTTATGGATTTACCCATAGTTGGTGAATAATGAAAACGATAAAAGATCTTTTCAGGTTTGCCAGATTCCATATAAATTGATAATGACGTTTTACCCGCTAATGAAGGCCCTAGAATACTAATGGAATGAGTCTTCTTTATGAACATATTTAACAATTTTTTATTTGAAGAATTTGTTTTTTTTGTATTTATATTAAAATTTGGAATTGTGTTTCCTACCTTCAAAGAGGTTTCTGATTTTATATTTAATGATATAGTATCACCTAGGTATTTCTTATTCTCATCAAAATATGAAATCCGTACATGGTCACCATGAGGAATATTTTGAATTCCGATCTTTAGACTATTTGCGTTAATTCTGGTATAAAATTCATCCAGAGATAATTGAATGGAATCAAATCTTTGACACATATCACACTCCAATGTACGAATTATGACAACATTTTCATCAGATATAGTAGATTCAAACATACTAAATATTTTCATTTTCTTTATTAAACTCCTATATTTGAATCAAATATTTTAATCAACAGCAGGAAGTAAAATAAAATTAAGATGAATATAATTATTTTGGATAGCTTCATCGAATTGGTACCTATCGATTGGAATAAATCAGAAGCTATAAAAAAATATCTTACAAAATTTAAGAGATTACCACTTAAAAATGCTTCATCACATCAGCATCTCTTGAAAAATATCCCATTATATGATAGATTTGATAGACCTGATATATTACATTTCGGCTTGCTTACAATTCTAGGTTATGTCAATTTTATTCCAAACATGTCAATTTACTTTTCAATTAAAGATACAATCTATGAAGTTTCTTCAAATATTAGATTACCAAGAGACCAAACGAGATTTTACGGAATTTTGGAGGGAATTTTAAGTAATAAATATAAGGAAAATTTAATTAAACCAGTTTCATTTAGTATCGGTGATTTTTCAACACCATCAATAGCATTTTCAAAAAATGGAAGAAAAATAAGTAAGAGTGATTACAAATCTAAAACGTTTATTTTTGGAGGATTTCCTAGAGGGAATTTTAAAACATCTTTACCAAATGAATGTGAATTAGTATCATTATCCAATAACTCGCTTGATTTATGGACTTCTTTGTCTTATTTCTTAAGCAATTATATAATTGAAAATTAATTTTTCATAGTTTTCATTTTTGTAGTAGGAGGATAACGTAGATCGATTAAAGAGTATATTGCCTTAATTGCTTTCTTTTCATCTTTAACAGAGAAATAAGTTTTATACTCTTCTTCATTCGCGATTTCATCTATCAATTTTTTGAATAAATCTGCATAATTTAATAAATCCTTTCTTAAAGTTGAATCATCTGAATCTAATCCATATGACAATATTCTTTGTAATATTGAATGTTGATCTATAATGTTAACATCAATTTTTTTTCTCTGAGTTTTATTAGTTAGAATTTTAAATCTTTTTAGCAAATTATTTAGTTCTGTAAATAACTGTTGATTATCTTTAGTAGATCTAACTCTTTTGTTAGCGATTGAACTATAAGAGCACCAAAATTGAATGGAACTATTAATATTTTCATTTTCGAGATACATCTTACCATTTGTCCAAAATATATGTTCGAGTCGAAATAACACATCAATTGATCTTTTATATTCATTTTTCTCAGGATATTTGTAACTTAAATTTTGGGCTATTGATTGGAAAATGCGGTAATGACTCCAAATTACAGGAAGTAATATTTCCAAATTTTCAAGTTTTTCAGGTGTATTCATAGTTAATGCAATATCTTTCCAAAAGTTTTTTATTGCTACTTTATGTGTTTTTTCAAGATTTGTATATAATTTTTGTAACAATCTACTATTTGTTTCCAAAATATGACTACTAATTTGATATGATGTAGTTAATATATCCCAAAAATGCTTTGGTGTATCTGGTAAAATATCCTTTAACAAATTAAAATGATATTTAATTGCAGGTATGTTTGATTTATCAACTCTAGGGGCAAGCATTACCATATCTAAAATTATTAATGAAGGAAGATAAGTAAGATCCAATTCTGTTGTTTTTGATTCATTTCTTCTTATAAATTCTAAAAATAGTGTCATTAATGTAGTTGTATTTGATATTATTTCGTTATAACTTAAATTAATTACTTCTCCTTCAGAATTTTTATATGTTCTAAAATCAGAATTTTCAGGATGAGTTTGTAGCTCATCAGAAGATAATGCATTCAATAAATCTACATCAACAAGTCTATTCAATAATTCCAAAACATTATTTTCCTCGGATACATGCTTATTTAATAATTCTTCAATATCCTTACACTTAAGTTCACCAATCAATTTAGGAAATAGAAATTTATGAATCAAATCATAACATAGTGTAAAATAGTGTTTTAAATCTTCATCTGAAATTGAAAGATACCATTTTGAAAATTCACTGAGTGAATTTTTAAAATTCTTACCAGTTTCTAAATTTATAAACTCCTCAAAAAACTTTTTAATTTCCAAATCATTATTCTTAAAGAACGACTCAAATTGATTATACAATTGCAATACTGGAATAAAGTTTTCTCTATTTGAATCACTTAATATTGATTTAATGTCTTCCCCTTCCCTAATTTTTTTAATTCTGATATTTTCTAATGAAATCAATAATTGCCCTATTTGTGAATCTCTAGTTGAAGTAAAAATGTGAATTGGAACCTTTGCTCTCAAAATGTTATCAATTAACCACTGATTTCTATTGTAAGAGAAAATCCGTCCCGGATTAGGATACTTTGTAAGATTAACCACAATTAATTCATAGTAATTAAAACATAATAAAATAATGGAAAGAGCATCTAAAAAAAAAAGACTTTTCTTCTAGGATAATCGAAAAATTATATCTTCAAAATATGATATAGATTTTACTAAAACTAATCATCAGATAATTATTGGATACTTTGTTTTTCAATCATTATTGATTAGAATAGTTTCTATAACTATATTTTAGTACTTTGGAACAATTATTTATATATTGACAAATAAAAAGAAAAAAGCAGTAGTTGTCACTTGGGGTTGTACCCATAATCAAAAAGATAGTCAAATTATTGAATCGAAATTATTAAAAAATGATTATCAATTGATTTCAAAAGATCAAATAGATAATGCAAATTTATTAGTTTTTAATACTTGTACTGTAAAAACTCCAACAGAAAATAAAATAATTGATACTATTGATAAAACATATTCTGATGATAAAGAAATATATATTACCGGTTGTTTAGCTGAAACAAACTATATCTCATTAAAAAAGCGATATCCAAAAGCAAATATAATAGGTATTGATGGGTCTACAAAATTTGAAAATAAAAACCTATTATTTAATGAAAACATAATATTACCATTATTTAGCAATATTAATTCAATCGAGAAACCATTATTAGAATCAAACTCATGGAATCCATATATTCAAATTGTTCAAATTAATGAGGGATGTGTAAATAATTGTTCATTTTGTGCTACTAAGTTCGCAAGAGGCCATTTAAGATCATTTTCTCAAGATAGTATAATTCAATCTATTAGAAGTTCAAACGCCAAAGAAATCTGGTTAACAAGCCAAGATACAGGTTGTTGGGGATTTGACAACAAAACAAATTTAGCTAGCCTCTTAGAAGAAATAAATAAAATTGATAGAAAATTAAAAATTCGAGTAGGAATGGGGAATCCAAATAATTTTATTAAATTCCTGAATGATTTGGTGATGCAATTTCAAGAAGATAATGTATATAAATTTCTTCATTTACCACTCCAGTCAGGGAGTGATCGAATCCTCAAACATATGAAACGAGGTTATACTGTAGCTGAATTCTATCAAATTACAGATATATTTAAGGAAAATTTTAGCAACTATACTTTAGCTACTGATATCATTTGTGGTTACCCAACTGAAACAGATAGTGAATTTGATGAAACAATCGCAGCCATCAAAAGAACTAAACCTTCAATAACTAATATTTCCAAATTTTGGAAAAGAAAAAATACACCAGCATCTAAATTAAAGCAAATAGAAAGAACAGAAATAAATCGAAGATCCAAGGAACTTGCGTTGTTATGTAATGAAATTCAGTTAGATGAAAATAAAAAATGGTTAGGTTGGAAAGGAGAGGTAATTTTCACCGAAATGGGAATAAAAGGAGGAATACAATCAAGAAATTTTGCATATAAACCAATAGTTGTTGAAGATCATGATGAACTCTTAGGAAAAAGAGGTATAGTAAAAATAGTTGAATCAAATGCTACGTATTTCAAAGGAAATTTATTAGAAATTTTAGATAATTCATAAGTGAACACAATATAAATATAAATAAGCATTTAATTTAAATTTAAATTAAGGCAAGGTACTCAAGTCTGGTCCAAGAGGCATGCCTTGAGAGCATGTGTGCACCCGCACGCGAGGGTTCAAATCCCTCTCTTGCCATTCTATAAGAAGTTTAAATGTAGTAATCACCATAATAAATATTGAAAATTCAAAGTTTATCCATAGTTTTAATTATTATTTTAGTAAATCCGATACCTTCATCATTGACAAATCCAGACAATAATTATTATAATACCAATATTAATGGTAATTTACATTTCTTAAATAATTCGCAAAAAAGTAGTATTAATCAATATAGTGATAGTGATGAAAATAATACCGTAATTAACTATGAAAAAGAAATTAGGAATAATAACACAAGAATCGATTCTGACCATCCATTTGTTTTAAATAATATTAACAATGCAACTTTAAACATAATACCTAAGAAATTGTATTATGATAAGATGAAAAATTATATTCAAGATTTTGAAAATTGGATATTTTCATCTAATACAATCCATACTTATTCTAATCAAGGAGTAATGACATTTTTAATAAATAACGGATCCAATTCTAATCTCTTTGTTAATAATATCCATTTATCTATAAACCCTACAGATATTTTACAATTAAATATTTCAAAATTAATTCATAATATCAACTTCACATCTCCAAGTTCTAGAATTAGATTGATGTTTGAATTTGATACTTTGATTTATTCTCTTGAATTGATTCAAAATAATGCATTTCAAATTCAATATAATCAAACAGAAATAATTACATTTTTTTTGGACACATATAAACTACTCAATATCCCAATCTCTATATTTTCAACTAGTAGTATTTATCAAACTCCTTCTATTTTGAATTCAATAATTTTAGATGTCAGTGCTCAGCAACAGAATTATTCTATGGAATTATCTTTTAGCAGTTTCTCCCTCATAAGCCAGGTAAGTCAAGTGAATGCAAAGATTAACAATCAAGAATATTTAATTACCAATTCAACCTATACTTTTGAAGTATATAATTTACTGATTGTTAATATTACTTTGTATTATATTATTTATATAGATTGGATATTAGTATTTCCTCTTAGATCTTCATATAGTTTCAATTCAGATTACAATCCAAATGAAATAGCTCTAGAAAAAATTGATCTAATCATAGATCATGCCTACAATATTTATGTTTTTAAAGAAAATTTTACAATTATCTCTGTAGATTATAACTCCAGTTTGGAAATTACGAATTTAGGAAATAAGATAATATTACAATCTAATGAAACAAAATACATTCGACTTCAAATTACTCTGAAATTTAATATAAATAATATAATACAAGTTCAAACATCAAAACCAATACAGGGTAAACGATATGACATAAGAATATTATCAAATTATTCGATACTGTATGTAAAATTAAATCAATCTATAGATTTTATCTCTCAATCATATTTAACGAATTCATTTATTTTCCTTCCACAATTATGGAATAAAGGCAATTTTACGGTACATGTTTACTTTACTGATGGTTCAGTACTTAATTATATAGACTTCTTGCATTTATCTCCAGCTGAATTAGCCATGGATACAAATATACTTTTAGATCCCGAGGTAACCTCAATTGTTCCGATAACCTTCATTAATACAACATCTTCTATTTCTCATAATGCTACGAATATTAAAGTGTATGAAAACGATTCTCTATTATCAGAATACATTAATTATTTCGTGTATATACCGGGTCAATATTCAACAGGACAACATGAGTTATTTATCAATGCTTCATCAATAGGATTTGTTCCATTATCCTTTTCACTTACACTAATCATCAATGAATTTATACCGAACATTTTTGTGAATCCAGAACGAACCTCTAAATCTACCTGTTTATTGAATTTTACACTATTTTATATTTCAAATTTTAGTATTGGATTAATTCTTATTTATGGAGATATATTACAAAAATATAGATTTAATAAAACAAATGAAATATTAGAAATATATGATGAAAACTGGAAAAATACAGAGATCCCTATATTATTAAGTTTCATTATTATCGAAAACTCACCAACATATAATTTAACTTTATTACTGCCAAAATATCAAGAAATATCGTTATCAAATTCTATAGCTTTAATTTCATCCATTGTAATTCTAGTTATTATATACGTAAAATATAAAACAAAGAATAAAAATATAATAAAATTCTAATAAATTTCAAATTATTTTACTAAATTAAAAATGAGTTTGGGTTAATAACAATAAGTTTCTAATTACTAAATAATTAATAAGGTTAAGAGAGCCCGTAGCTCAGCATGGATAGAACGCTTGCCTTCTAAGCAAGAGGTCGTGGGTTCAAATCCCACCGGGCTCGTTTTTTTTTATATTTCTAGTATATTTTTTATCTTAAGCTAAATATATATGACAAACAATCATAAATTAGGAATAATATGGTAAATGAAATTTCTTATCCATTAATATCGTTGAAGTGGGGAGGTGCTGCCGGTGATGGATTACAATCTACAGGCTTGCTAATGCAAAAATATTTTAATTCACTAGGATACTCAGTATTTGGGATTCCAGGTACTCAAAGTACAATTCGAGGTGGGCATGTTTGGCAACACCTCCAAGTTGCGATAACAAGAATTGATCATTTTGATGAAGAATTAGATGTGTTATTTGCTCTAAACAAACAAACATTAGATGTACACTTCAACAATGTAAAAAATAACGGGATTATTATAACAAATTCAGATATCGTAAACACTGATGAATTTAATATAAAAATAGTTGAAAAAGAAATTCATCTTGTATCGTTACCGCTTACCACAAATGCTAGAAATATTGAATCTAGAAGTTTAATATTGGCGAATACAATAGCGATGGGAGTATTTCTAAAATTATTTAATTTACCAATTGAACAATATCATGAAATATTAAAAAAGAGATTTGCTAAAAATTCAAAGATATTAGAATATAATCTAACAGCATTGCAAATAGGTTTCAATTACAATACAGAACAAGATGTATCAAGGAGACTGGGACCATCTAATGGTAAATTGGACAATATAGTCATCAATGGTAATCAAATGATAGCACTTGGCGCGGCAGCTAGTGGATTGAAATTTCTCGCACAATATCCAATCACACCGGCTTCTTCAATACTAACGTATTTAGCAATGAATGCTGCTAAATTCGGAATTATTGTAAGACAAGCGGAAGATGAATTAGCCGCAATAAATATGATTATTGGTGCTTCCTTTGGTGGTGCAAGAGCTATGACTGCAAGCTCAGGACCGGGAATATCACTTATGGCAGAAGCTTTTGGATATGCTTCAATGACAGAAACACCGATTGTAGTAGTTAATTCTATGAGAGCAGGACCATCAACAGGGATCCCAACAAAAATGGAACAGGCAGATCTGTTATCCATGATTAGTTTATCACATGGAGAAAGCCCCAGAGCTATTTTCGCACCTAGAAATATCGAGGAATGTTTTGAGCTAACTGTAAAAGCTTTCAATGTTGCGGATAAATATCAAATTCCTGTTATTATTTTATCTGATTTTGCGTTAAGTGAACAAACCAAAAATATTCCTGAAGTGGATTTAAATATAAAAATCAATAGAGGAAAGATATGGCAAAAACCATCATCAGAGTTTCCAAAATTTAAAAGATTTCAATTTACTGAAGATGGTATCTCCCCAAGAGCTTTCCCACCTACACCTGAAGCGAATTATATTTTAGTTGGTGCAGAACATGATGAAGAATCCCATTCTTTATCTGGAAATCGTTGTGGATTACCCAATTCATGGACAATTCGTGAAAAAATGATTGAAAAAAGATTTAAAAAAGTAAAAAAACTTGAAGAAGAATTAGATGGACCTGAGTTTTATGGATCGAATGACGCAGATTACACTATTATTTGTTGGGGGAGTACTCAAGGTGCAGTAAATGAAGCAGTAGATAGACTAAATAAATCTACAAAATACAGCTGGAATTCATTATCCTTTTCTAATTTATTTCCAATACCAATTCAATTAACCAAGGAAAAATTGCAACAAATTAAATACAGCATAATGTTTGAAATTAATTATACAAATCAATTTGAACAATTATTATACTTATATGTGGATTGGAAAGTTAATAATCGAATTAAGCATCTAAATGGAGAAACATCAACACCCAACTTGATAATTAAAAAAATATTTCAATTGGAGGAATTTAAAAATGAATAAAGATGAATTAGAAAAAATAAAATTTAAAGGAGATGTAAAACCAAATTGGTGTCCTGGGTGTGGAGATTATGGTTTATTATCTGCAACTACATCTGTTTTATCAGATTTAGGATATCAACCGAATGAGACTGTAATAATTAGTGGAATTGGTTGTTCTAGTTCTTTTCCCCATTGGACTTCAGCGTATGGTATTCATATGATACATGGACGTGCATTACCTGCAGCCTATGGTCTGCATATGGTCAATCCAAGTTTAAAAATTATTGTAGCTGGAGGAGATGGAGATGGTTATGGAATTGGGGTAGGTCATTTTATCCACACTGCTAGGAGAAATATCAATATAGTATATATGGTTATGAATAATCAGATTTATGGATTAACACTTGGTCAATCATCACCCTCATCTCAACAGGGACATATAACTTTAACAACACCCTCTGGAGTAGATGAAAGACCAATTAACCCCATTTCACTGGCATTGGGAGCAGGAGCAACATTTGTTGCAAGAGGATTTAGTGGAGACACTAAACATCTACGATATTTAATTGAAAGAGCTTTAAATCATAAAGGATTTTCATTTATAGATGTACTAAGCCCTTGTGTAACATTTAATAAGCTAAATACATTTCAATGGTTTAAACAACGAGTATACAAATTAGAAGACATTAATTTTGATAAATCAAATCTAAGTGATGCTTTTTCTAGAAGTCTTGAATGGGGAGAAAAAATACCAACTGGAATATTTTATGAAACTACAATTCCTACCTTAGATGAAACAGATCCTGTTGCAAGGAATAAAATTGTAGTAAAAGAAAAACTTGGATTGGATAACATAGATAGAAATTCTATATTTGATTATTTTAGATAAAGCAATATTCCTAGTAGTAATCTTTTTCTATTTCACTATCTTTGTTAACTTATGCATATAAATACTGCATCTACTTTGGCAGTGACAGGTTTTTTCACCATAGCTTTGGGGTTAACTGTTTTATTAATCGCATTTAGAATGGCAAAAATTCGAAATTTTAAAAATCACCGCTTGTTAATGCTTTTAGCAGCAGTCATCAATGCAATTTTTTTGGTTCAGTATATTATCCGTTTTTCATTAGGTCAAGAAACTGAATTTATAGGATCTTCTAACATAAAATATTTTGTTTATTATCCAACTTTAGTTATTCATATTTTTACAGCGATAATATCCATTATATTAATAATTAAACATCTTACTTCCTCGCTAAAATTTGAAAAAACAACCACCAACAACATTCCCTATTTTGATAAGGAGTATCGTGATAAACATAAATCATTTGGAAAAATTACCTTTTTATCGTGGTTAATCAGTTATTGTGGAGGAATAATCATTTTTATTTTATTATATCTCGCTTTCTAGATCATTTTTGTTTGGTGGTAAATTAACAATTTTTTAAAAATTAAATTAAAAAAACTAAAGTAGTATTTATTTTAGATTTTTTTATTAATTTCATGAACAATCAAATTATAATTAGAACATTAGATTGTGAAGCATGTGGAAGATATGATACTGTAATGATATCAGATGAAGAAATCAAAATTAGATCAAATAATAATGATATGGATATTGGTGCTTATTCAATTCTCCATAATGATCATACCAGAATTGTTTATTTTGATGAAAAAGGAGAATATTTAGGTGATACAATCGCTTTAAATGAAGATGAATTACCTGAAGTATTACGTGTCCCTGAAATTCCATTTTTTAAAAATGATAAGTCTAATATTTCCATTTTTACTAAACTACGAAAAAAATTATTTTCTAAAATTCACACAAAAAACCTAACAATATCAATCGCAGGACCTTCAAGAGTTGGTAAAACTTCATTAGTAAGATATCTATCTACACTGATACCTGAGAGAGAAACTAGATTAATTACTAGCGTTCCTACAATGGGAAAATCAGTGAAAAATTTTAAACTTGGTTCAAGTATTGTAAATACATTAGACATGGGAGGGCAGCAAGATTTTTGGTATCTTTGGGAAGAGGCAATTTCTAAATCAAATTGCATTTTTTTCATAATTGATGCGACATCAAATAACCTATTAGAAGTAGCAAAAGCGTTTGAAAAAGTTATTCATTATCGTAATGAAGAAACACCAGTACTAGTTTTATTGAACAAAAAAGATTTAATGTTAAGAGGTGAGGCAAAATTATTTAATTCTTCTAATCAATTTCTTTCATTAACTCAGCTAAAATTGCCAATTCCAAAAGTTCTAGCAATTGAAACTAGTATATATGAAGGAATTGGATACATGACAGATAGTTTTGAAGAATTACCACTTGCAAATTTAATTATTGATTTTCTAGATAAGTATTCCTAACTAATTTTATTATTATTGTTGTATTTTAATAACAAATACTGAGTGTAAACTGATTTAAAGAATAAATAAAAAATAATCTTACGGTTAAGATAAAAATAAGTTATACCACCATGACTTATCGATATTCTTCTTACTCTTCCTATACAATTGCTCTAGGTACTACTCCTCGAAAAGCTTTCAAGTGAAACGCCTTGGACGTAAGTAAATGTGGGCTAAACATTTCGCCGGAGCTCAACGCTTACACCCCATTCCTTTCAACGGATCTTTTTTCCATGTCCTCGTCTGCAATATATTTCCGTTATCATCACTGATCCCAGAATGATTTTATCATTGTATTTGTACTGGAAGTACAAATTTGACTTTATCAACTATTGCTGAGTGGGTGATTCTTTTCAAGAACAGCTTCGAGCTTAGATGCTTTCAGCTCTTATCTGTAATGGCGTAGCTACTGGGCAGTGCCTTGTCAGACAACCCATCGACCAGAGGCCACAACAACTCGTTCCTCTCGTACTGAAGTCATTTTGCTTACAATCACCCAACAGTTCCGTTAGATAGAAACCAACCTGTCTCACAACGGTCTGAACCCAGCTCACGTTCCCTATTAACGGGCGAACAACCCTACTCTAGGTGCCCTATGCAACACCAAGCGAGGAAGAGCCGACATCGAGGAAGCAAGCCGCGGGGTCAATATATCCCAATACAAGCCTCAGCTTGAGGGTTTAGTTAACCATTGTTAGACATTTCATAGATAAACATTATGCTGGGAAATGTAATAACTTTACGGCCATTCAGATCTACTCTTAGGGTATAAGGGGAGTTTAATGGATTCTAGACCAACACACAGATCATTGGGAAAACCCTACTGTGGTGTGATCGGTTTGGATATTCTTCTTCCCTTATACGTTAGGAAAGACCTGAAGTGGTGCACTCACGGCAATGAGTGCTAAAAGCATTACTATTTTTATTTCTTTGGTGGTTAAGTGATCTATTAGATCAATATAACGAACACAGAGACCAGAAAAGTTGAGGTATGATTGACTAAACCACATGTGTGGACTATAGCCCGCGACAACTCTGTTACCCCTGAGGTAACTTTTCTGCCACCACCCACGCCTACTAAAGGCAATTGGATGGATCGCTAGGCCCTAATTTCTTAACAGCGAGCAGGATTTTTGTGCTCACAGTAAAGCCGGCTTATGCCCTTGTACTCTACGGAGGATTTCTGTCCCTCCTGAGCCGACCTTTGGACGCCTCTGTTTCCTTATCGGAGGCGTGCCGCCCCAGCCAAACTATCCACCACCAGGTGTCCCCGTCGCAACAGGTGAGTCTATCCAGCCCACGAAGTTAGTGTTCCATTGTTGACTCCATCAGGCCCGGGGACCTGACTTCAAAGTCTCCTAACTACGCTCTGTACGAGAGCCGAATAAACAACTGGAAGCTATAGTAAAGCTCTCAGGGTCTTCTCTTCCCAACGGAACTCTCCGGACTGTTCGCCGGACTGTAGGTTCACTGGATTCCAGGCAGGGACAGTGGAAACCTCGTTGGTCCCTTCATGGGCGTCGGTAATTATCCGACAAGGCATTTGCCTACCTTAAGAGAGTCATGGTTACTCCCGCTGTTAACTGGAGCTTAGCCCGGTTGAACCCGGATTTGACTTACCAGCACGGAGCAGGATTCACAAACTATACAAAGCTTTTCAGCGTAGCAGTTTGCTATGTTTTTGTTACGTTTTCACTATAATATCATGATGAGTAAAATTTAAATTACTTTCTTTCACAATATCAATTCTGTCCTTTCTTATAATATTACTCTAATTGCGATTTCATATTATACATTTACGACAAACACTATTTCTAGCGAGACAGACTATATCTTAAGCAATAAATCAATGAGATTTATCACCCATCACCGTTTAGTCGTTGAACTGCACTCATATCAATAAATTGAGTTAGAGCTTGGCTGCGGATCGTCCATATATCTATTAAGTTGTTACTATGCCCGAGGTCATTACCCTGGTTTTCTATTCAGATTTCTCAGAATGAAGAGTATTAATAGCTTTAGGATTTTCCCGCAATTTGATGATGTTGCTACATCGCATGTAACTTGCCCCGATTTTCATCAGGACACTTACTGTCAAACAAAATTTAACAGTCGGGTTTCCTGAGTTAGTGACACCTTCGCACGCGTGAACATGTAAAGGCAGCGATTATCCCTAAGTTACTCGCCTAATTTGCCGAATTCCCTTGCCTGCATTACTCCAAGAGGTCTTAGCTTTCTCAGCCTAAGGACACCCGTGTCGGTTGTTGGTACGATCACGCTGTATTAAAGAAGATCATTTTCATGGGTTTTTGGAAATCGACCTTACCTACCACTATTGGTGGGCCATTGGTAATTTTTTCCGGTTCTCAATGTAACATTACTCCCCGGAATTATATACTTAGTCTGGACGACGATCCAGAAAAGCCTATCCACAAACGTCTGATCTCCTCCTATCGTTGCCGGTTTTCAAGCGTGGTACAGGAATATGAACCTGTTTCCCTTTTGAGATAACCATACTAAGGCTACTCTTAGGATCGACTTACCCTGGGTCGATTGACGTTGCCCAGGAACCCTTGCCTTTTCGACCTATGGGATTTTCACCCATATTTTCTGCCTACTACTATCAGGATCTGCGCATCGACGAGGTCCACAGGTCATCACCAACCTGCTTCAACCCTCGCCGATCGACCGTCTACCGGATCATGTTGTTATACATGCCTTTGGGTATCGGGAGTCAATTTTAGCCCCGTCCATTTTCAAGGCCGTATTCCTCGATGTGTAAACTAGTACGTACTTTTTAATGGATAGCTGTTTCTAAGCTTACCATCACATTGTCTTCGGAATACGACGCTCTTCATTTTTACACTTAATTGACATTTAGGGCCCTTAACCCAAATCTAGCTTATTCGCTTCTCGGCGATCACCCTTACGGCGACCCGCCCGACTGCTGGGGTCTAAATAAATTTGACATTCGGAGTTAGATGGTGCGGCGAGGAATAAATTCCCCATTCCAACACTGTCTGTACTCTACCTTCAAATTTTACTCGCCCAACGCTGGACTGCGGCTCCACTTCGACGGTAATGTGCTATCAGACGCCTAGATTAGCCTATTACTACTAAACGCAGCTCAGAGGAATGAGTTGTATATCAATACCCCTTCGGTCCTCCACCGTAGTTTCCCACGGCTTCAACCTGGCCACGCATAGATCGACGCCTTTCGCATCTTATTCGAGTGATTTCACGCCCTTTCAGACGTTGTCCCTTGCAATGCTGCGGACTGATTGGTTTCCCTACGATTTAGATATTATCTTGGTCTCACCACTCGAATAAACTCCCTGACCAGTGTTTCAAGACTGACACAATGACGCTGGTAAACTCGATTCCCGTAGAATCGTCACCGATTATAGGTACATCGAGTCTCTATCCTTTTACGCCATTATACTCTATAAGCACTTGATTTCAAGCTCTTTTCACTGCGTGTTACCGCTACTTTTCACCTTTCAATCAATTTACTAGTTTTCTATCGGTCTGAGATTAATATTTAGGTTTTCGAGTTAGTTCTCGAAGTTTGGACGCAACACCCAATGCGCCCTAGTCTGGATGACGAAACTCGTAGCAACAGACTTACATCTACGGGGCTTTCACCCTCTATGGCCCTTTGTTCCAAAAGAGTTCGATTTATGTCTGCTAAGCATTGGTTTCGGTCCACAACACCACATCTATTATTTTTTTCAAAATAATATTCGGTTTGACCATGGTTCCTTTTCACTCGCCGTTACTAAGGAAATCGCTGTTGCTTTCTTTTCCACCACTTACTTGAATGCTTTCGTTCAGTGGGTTCCCTTCCTCAAAAGAGGATTTGTACGCTTTTTGGACGTACAATGGATTCCTATTCGGGGATCTTAGGATCGAAGACTGCATGCGTCTCCCCTAAGCTTATCGCAGCTAGCCACGCCCTTCGTCGGTTTCTCAGCCAAGGTATCCATCAAGTGCCGTTTGGCAGAATCACTATACTTACTTAACTTGAAGTAATATTACCTACAAAAGTCTAGGAAGAAGAATATCGTTGGAAAATCTTATCTATATTAGATAAAATTTTCTAAGTCATGGTGGGTATGTGAAATTGCTCTTCTGTATGACAAAAAATCCGTGGATTTTTATTATAGAATGTAGCTCACACAAATATGATCTTTGCTACTCATCGGCTAAGAACACCGATAATAGTTGAGCATATTTATTAGACATCTTACATATTTTAACCTTTGAGATACATCGCGACTGTCGCTGAAAAAATCCATAGAAATTTGATCATAAAAATGAATATTTTGCCATTTGGTATTTCAAATATGCAATATTATAATGTTTTCGGTGGTTAATTAAGGTAAAATATATAATAGATGTAGTGAAAAATTGACTGAAAATAGTTTTAAATATATTGTTACAGATTTTTAATTTTCTCAAAAAATAGTAATTTAACATGTGTAGCAGATAAATAATTAATTAATAATAAACGATAAATGAATATGTGGAAGAAATAAGGGTGGCTGTGAAGGAATTAATTCAGTCTGGAATTATAGTACAGCCTGATGCAGTCGAATTTCTAAAGTCAACTATCTCTCCCATCGATTGTATTAAAAAATATCTTGCAAATCCAAACAGGAATAATATACTTTCTGCAAATGACCTTAAATTAATTGTTACTATGCAAAATACAATAATCACAGTCTCAAATTCAGATGTAAATAGACCTAAAATACCTAGAAGAACAACCAAAACAAGATCAACAAGACAGTCAAAAAGTAGTCAAAATGTAAAAAGTCAAATAAAATTAAACAATATAGGTTTACAAACATCATTAGATGATTTAACAGGATTATCTAATTATGAATCAAAATTTAATGTTGTTAGTGAGGTTAATTTTTCAGAAAACTTATCCGGAAATATTCAGGATTTAATTGGATATTTTCAGGATAGATACCAAAGGCTTTCCAGTATTTTTAGAGGAAGGCGAGATATCCCATACATTACTTCAATTAAAAACTTGAAGAGATCTGATAATGAGGTATCAATTATAGGTATGGTTGTTGAAAAACAATTTAATCCAACAGGTGGAGGAATAATTATTTTAGAGGATCCTACTATTGATAGATCAATTCAAGCAGTAATACCTAAATCAAATGCGATACTTCTTGAGGAAGCAGTTCAAATAATGGATGATTCTGTTATTTGTGTAATAGGTAATTATTTTAATGAAGTATTTATTGCGAAAGAGATCTTACTACCCGATATTCCATATCATAAGAAAAACAATAGAGCAGATATACCTGTTCACGCTGCATTTTTATCGGATATTCATATTGGATCGAAAAATTTCCTTGAGCAACCGTTGTTAAATTTTATAAATTTTCTAAATGGTGAATACGGTAATAACAAAATGAGATTATTAGGACAACAGACTAAATATGTACTGTTTAGTGGTGATGTTGTAGATGGGGTTGGTATATATCCCAATCAGCATAATGATTTATCAATAGATAGCATTAGAGAACAATATCAAGTTTTTGCCCAATATTTAGAAAAAATACCCGAAGATGTTGAAATAGTAATAATTCCAGGTAACCACGATATGGTACGATCAGCTGAACCCCAGCCGCGTATTCCACCAGAATATGCACCTGCATTGAATTCTATGAAAAATGTTCATTTACTACCCAATCCAACTCAAGTACAAATTCATGGAGTAGAAACATTGATGTACCATTGTACAAGTCTTCCAGATATTTTAAATCACATACCTGGATTACAGGCAGATAAGCCCGTAGAAGTTATGAGACAAATGTTGCGAGCTCGTCATTTAGCTCCAATATGGGGATCTAAGACACCTCTGGCAACAGAACCCAGAGATCATCTAGTCATTGACAGAATTCCAGATATTTTCCATGGAGGACATATTCATATTAATGGAGAAGGATATTATCGTGGAGTTCAAATCCTGAATAGCGGTACTATGCAAAATCAAACAAGTTTCCAAAAATCCCTAAACATTATACCAACACCAGGACAAGTGACAGTAACAAATTTAAAATCTTTTGGTTTGAATAAAATAGATTTTCTATCTTCTTAAAAATCATATTGATCTAATATCGAGTTTGTATCCTCATATAAGGAAATCAATTCAACATTTCTTACTTGTATTTCCAACTGATCTCTGTGCTCATCATAATTAACCTTACCTTCTATCATTATATCTTTCATCGAGATATCAGATTTAGTTATAGGAGCAAGATCATCCTGTAATCTATCAATTAAATCCTTTGCTTCTTTTGCACTCATACCTAGTAGTTTTTCTGCTTGTCTTCCAAAAAATTTTAAGTTACAAGTAGTAGAAGAATCATCCAAAACAATTGTAAGTATCATATTTTTATTTACCTCTACTTCCCCATGTTCAGCACAATTGAATTGTAATCCATTCATATCTACTTTTTTATTGCATTTTTTACAAGAATCATAAATAAAAGGGTTAAATGCCTTCACTATAGTTCCTTTTACTTTAACATACATATTAGTTTGTAATTCATCTAATGTTACGTTTTGATAGATAATATTATCTGTTAATTTATCAGCAGTTTGAAATATAGGTACTACTTCATCTACATCAATAATCTGAATAGTGGAATAGGGATTGATACTTATTTCCGGGTCATATTCTGAACTTGGTTTAATTTTTGAGTTTTCTATAAGAATCGCATCTCCTTCATTGATATCACTTAATTTTGATATATTATCATCCCATGCAGCGATTTTACCTCTATTCCCCTCTTTATCAACTACAGAGATGTTTAAAACAGTTACCGTGGAACCATCATCTCTTGTAAATTCTCTTGTTTCAAAGATTTTTTCTACCTTTACTTTGATATTTACCCCACTCATTGGAATATCTATTTGGGATAATACCACATCAGAGGTACTTGTTATATCAAATGCTGGGATTTTTTCAATAGAAGATCTTGAACCACATGATATCTCTAACTCCCCCGAATATGAACTGATTTTTGGTTGACCGTTAATTATTCGTATAAAATCGCCCTCTTTAAATTCAGTCAGATCATCTGTTTTATTACCCCATAAGGTAATTCGAATATTTCGCGTATTATCTTTAACCATTATATTTTGTAAATAACTGGATTCTCCATTTCTATTAAATTCTTTTTTCTCCTGAATTGTTAATATTTTGCCTTTAAATGACACAAAATCCATATCCTCAGAAATTTCAGATAATTGATTTATTTCCCTACTAATACTACCTGATAATGATGCTAGGGTTGGATCATCAACCATTTTTAACTGAGAATGTGAATTGTAAATTAATTCTAAATAACCATTTTTATTTTCACTAACTCTAACATCTGTTATTTCGATTACATCATTTATTTTTAATTTTAATCCAATTTCGCACTGTTCATTCCAAAATACTACTCGGATTTCTTGAGTTACATCTTTTACATTTGTACTCATTACTCTTCCAGTTGAATTTTCTCTTGAAAATTCATAAATTGGTTGTATATCCATGATTTTTCCCCGGATACTCACTTCTTGATTTGAAGTAGATATATCGCCAATTGAAATAAGATCGGAATGTTTTACCTCAGGATAATCATTTTTATCATAATTTACCACTTCAGATATCGTTCCTTGGGATCCAATAGATAGCTCAGTGGTATTATTTAATCCAAGTTTTGTATTACCTCCAATTAATCGAATAACTTTTCCCACTGATAAATTTTTTTCCTTTATAAGATTCGTTGCATTATCCCACAGAACTACTCTAATATTACCAGTTGCATCAATCAACTCTAAATTTTGAACCTTTCCAGTTGATCCATCTTTTCTATTAAAATTACGAGCTTGAAAAATTTTGGATAATCGCCCAATAATTGTTATGTTAGATTGTCCAGGGATTAATTGATTTATCCTTAATAAATCGCTAGATTTATCAAAATGAATTACAACATTCAAATGATTTGCTACTACATACGCAGCACCTTCTTCATTTACCATGTTATCCATCATTTCAACGGTTTCTCTTATTTTTTCTTCTATTTCATCTCTAGTATAATCTGTTTCTTTTACTATAATATCAATTACTTCATCTTTAGATAACTTATTACTCATCGCACACACTTCTTTAATATATTCTGAGGTTCAACATAAAAACCTCATACTTACTATTCTTTTAGTTTTTCCTTTTTATTTACATATAATATACTACTTTTTGAGAAACTCAATTTTGAAAAATATTTTTCATTATGTATGTCTTAGTAAGTTCATCAAAGCTTTGGGAACATCTTCATGTGAAGATACCATAGCAAATCTACCACCAGATCTACGAGCCATGTCTTGAGCGAGTCTACGTCCCCAATCATGTTTTGTAGGTAAACCAAGAATATGAAGTTTAGGGAATCTATAAATTTGTCTTCTAGGATCTCCTCCTTTGTTAAATACACCATCTGTAACTAATATAGCAAATTTATTGTTTCCCCTCATCTTTTTTAGTTCAATTCCTCCTTTTTCCAAAGCTTCATTTATATTGGTATAACCGGCACTTTCAGAATCTAATATTCTGTTAATTAATTCATTTATCTCAATCTTTTCATTCGCCCTTTTTATGAGATATGATTTTGTATTAAATAAAACCACCGCAAAATTATCATGCTCTAGATGATAAGCCATTATTGCCACCGCTAAAGCAGCAGTTGTAAACTTCCCACCATATAAAGACCCTGAAGTATCAAAAATCAATACTCCTGATTTTGATTTTTCCCTTCTCTCTATTGCAACAATATCCTCATATGTTAACAACTGATTTTCCATATAATTTTCCAATGTTAACTCATCATCAAAATCTTCAATACCAGGATGGTATTCAGTTCGGACAATTATATCTCCCCGTAATCCTTTACCAGTAATCCCTCGGGACACCTTTAACACGCTTTGCCTTGCTAATCTACGAAATATGGGCCTAGCTCTTTCAGATAGATTACCTCTCAGCATGAAAAATAAATTTGGTGCTGAATTATCACCTGATGATGACCTACGAGAAATCATTTGAAAACCCTCTTTTGATGACATTTGTTCTGCAACAGCTAAAGAATTTGATAAGGCTAATCCCTGAATTGCAGGTATATTTTCTACCTCAATTGCTGTTTCCGTTTGTTTTTTCAATTGAACAAAATCCATTCCCTTAGAAAGTTTGTGATAATGACTAACAGATCTCCTTCCCGTTACGATTTCTGCCTCTAAAATCTTCTCTTTATCGTATTTTCCTCTCATAGATGAAAGTTTTTTAGATAGATCATCGGGAATCTCAGATCCTGAGATTTCCTCCCTTATAAAAAATCTTGTTCTGCTAATACCTCATTAATTATTTCAGTGAGTACTTCTTCTACTCGTCTATCAATTCCATCCTCCAATTCAATTTTAGTAGCAAGTGCCATAATACCAGCATCAATCCATGATTTTGGTTGGGTTTTATCCAAGTATTGTAAAATTCCTGCATAATCAATTGAACCTCTGATAGAACTCCCACGTCGTAGATCATTCCAATCCCGAGTTCTACGAGTTATTCGAACAACAGTATTTAGAATTTGCTCATCATCAACACCTGTTCTTATTTGAGTTATTTGTCTTTCTTCCTCTTCTGTTTGGTATTGTAACCGAATCCAAGCAAATCGATCTTTTAGAGCTTCTGATAATGGAGTTGTTGCAACAAATTCTTGAGGGTTCATAGCACTTATTATAAAAAATCCATCCTTTGCCTCAACGATGCCAAGTTTTGGAACCATTATTACACCTTCATCCATTGCAGCTAATAATACATTTTGAGTACCTTCAGGCATCCTATTCAATTCATTAAGAAATAAAATAGAACCATTTTGCATGGCACTAACCAGTGGTCCTCGAACAAATGATTCCCAAGTGTATCCCTTTTGAATCACCATTGGTGGATCAAAATGCCCTACAAGTCGAGCAGCACTGTATCTATCATCACCATCAACCCTTTCTAAATTCAGAGAAAAATAATTCGCTAATGCATGTGCCATTGTGGTTTTTCCAACACCAACATCTCCTTCCAAAAGCAAGTGTTTCTTTGCCAAATTTGCTGCAAGGCACAGTTTTAATTCTATTTCTCGGCCTACAATATGAAATCGTTCTTGTAGTTCCTTAATAACCTCTTCTAATGGTTTTCCATTAACTGTTGGAATTGTTGATTCACTCATAAAAACACCAAAATATGTTTGTTATCGTTAAATAAATTATAATAAATAATATCATTAAAAAAATCAATTATTCTTACAAGAAGTAAATGATAGAATCATAATACAATAAGACTCAATTACTAATTTACTGATTTAGTATCAGAAAAATCAATTCCAGTTGTTTCTAAAAATTGTTTGGATTCCTGTTCATTAATAATTTTAAATTTTGGAACCTTTAAATTATTTGGAATAACTTCAATCAATCTAAGATTAATTAGATTCTGAATTGATTGTCTAATATCGGTAAAAGTTAATCCAGTAATTTTAATTAATTCTTCGAAACCTAATTCTTTGTGTTCAATTAGCATTATTAAGCAGATAACAGTGAATAAACGGTCTTGGCTTGAAATTTTTGAATTATCTTCTAATAAACCTGGCATTCTACATAAGGTATACTCAATTACATCTTATTAATCACTTAATTTATTTTGTCAAATAAAAAATTAATACTCTAAAGGCACTATTTCTTCAGGAGATTTGAAATTCCAACAAGGAATCTTATAATATCGCAAAATATCAAAAAATACAGGATATTCCGGATTTAATGTGTTTGAATGGAAAAGCAAGATAATTTTTCTGTTATCTTTTAATGAATTCATATTACATATATAAAATGAAATCTTCTTTTTATTTGTAAGCCAATTTTTAAACTTAGTACCTTGGTAATCAGAAAAAAAAACTGGTAACATATCAATGATGAACAGTTTAGAATTTTGGAAATTATATTGTAGATTTTTTGATAACAAAAGCAATTCGGTCAAATTATTTGGCATTATAATTGTTGAGTTTGAATTCATTGCGTTAGAATGCCACATATGATTGCAATCTAGAATTAAATGTGATTCATTTATTTGAGAAAGTAATAATTGTATAGTTTTTCTCATATTTTTATAATTTAATGTAAACAAACAATTTATGTCGTTTATACTATGAAACCACTCAGTAATTTTCATATTTCTCTATATAATTTATTTTTATTATTATACTTATGAAGAAAAAGTGAAGTATAACTAATAAATATTGTAATTATTGGATCGAAATACTGTAATAGTTGCTTCTAAAAATTTTACTCTAGCTTATAAAATTAAATTGGCAATAGGTGATAAACACAATATCATTCATATCTTTCCAAACATGACAAAACCAACGAACCAAATAATAATCTCAAGTCCACAAGAAAAACATTTATTCGATCAACAAATATTGATAATTCATCAAAATTTAAGTATTATTACTATTCGATCATTGATATTAAAACAATTAATTTGTAAACCTAAATTTTTTAAATGCTTCATTGGGATTGATCCTGGAAAATCAATTGGTACCGCTCTTCTCATTGAAGGTGAAGTAATAACATCAAATACATTTTCCTCAATGCGAAAGTTAATAATTTGGATTTCCAATAAAATCAAAGAAATTCAGTACCATCAATTGGTAATTAGAATTGGTGATGGTGGAGGCGCTGATCGTAATTATGAGATATTAAATTCAATCATAAAACAATTTTCTGAAATTTCAGTAATAGAACTTGTAAATGAAGTTAATACCTCTGTTAGAAGAGATGGTAAAATACCGATACATGAAGAAGCAGCAATATTAATTGCTAAACGAAGTGGAAAAATATTAAATTTCAAATAAATTCATTATATAAGTAATAAATCTAAAGATTTAATTGCTTGAAGTAAAAGGTACATTTAGATTGAGTACAACCAAATTTAAATTACCATGGTTACCATTATTGAGAAGACCTCAATTTATTTTTTATAGAATAAAAATTTCTATACCTAAGAAAATACCTGTCTCCTTAATATATACTATTATTCTCTTGGGGGTATTATTCGTATTCTCGGGTGGAGTATATGATTGGGTTGATCAACCCTATGCACGTGGAGCAGATGCAAATGGAAATCCTTTGTTGATAATGAGAGAGCAAGATAGACAATTTATACTTGAAGGATTAGTTGCAGGAATAGTTATGTTCATGGGTGCATTAGGATTATATATGTTGGGACAAGCAACAACAGATCCTCATAATGTAGGAAGAGCAACAAGTTACCAAACGATTGGAATTATCCTAATTGTCTTATCTTTTATAATTATTCAAAGAATGTTTGCGTGTAAAACTGATAAAGAATGTTAAACTAGTACAGAGGCTATTTCATTCAATTCTTGAAATTTATCAATTAATTTAAAGGTCATATCAATATTATTTTCAGAGATATTACCAATAATTACGTACTGAGGAATTATATTAAATTGATCGTTTATACCAATAATACGCTCTAAATCATTAATAGAAGTAATTCCTCCACCATAAATAAATCCCGATAATATAAATCGATCAGCATCAGGATATAATTGCTGCAATTTTTGAATATTAGTTGGTTTATCCGGGTGAGCCAATTGATTTAAAAATATATTTTGGATAATATTTTTATCTACCGGTTGTTCTCCAGACCCAGCTTCAAGATAAAGTAATTTCAAATAATTATTAAATCTTGCTTGATTAAATAATTCTGCTAAGCTATCATTTGAATAATTAGTTTTGGCTTTGGTACGTTGGCTTGCCTTCCCACCCAAAGGACAGTAGCCAATTGGTATCATTTTCTGTCGTACAAATGGTTTTAAACAATTGGTTATTATTTTTGATTTCAATTTTAAATACTGACTAGTAGAGTTTATGGGATATGGGGAAAATATAAATTTTGGACCACGAATAAGATGATTGATACCACTTGGAAATAATCCTATTCTCCAGGAATAATGTGTAGAATTATTTGTAAGAAAAGGTAAATTATCTTTAAAATTATAACCAGTTAGTTCATGAGAAAATTTACTGAACATTAATTTGTAGTTTATCCTGTTTACATATTTTTCAGAAGCTCCAAGTAAATTAAATGAAACCTGGGTATCATCATATTTTAATGCTGAATAGAAAGATTCATCATAAAGTTCAATTTTTGCAGGATCACCTAGAATTCCTAAATAAGTTTTGTTTTTATACAGATTGTCATCACTCATAAATGGATATAATTATTTTGTTTACCAATTTAATTAATGTTCGTTCTGCATCCCTACGATTTGGTTTTTTCTTTGAGATATTGTATACCTCATTTATAAGAGAAACTAGGTCACCCAATTCTAATCCAGATTCGCTAGAGATAGATTCACCTGATTCAGCCTGTTCCATGCCTTCATAATAAGATATTTGAAATTCCTCGATTTGGGGACCAGTACCATCTAAATCACCCTTAGGTAATATTTTTTCTTCTTTTGATTTTTGTGGCA